>Ga0193951_1000041_pt1 | contig 48606 bp, 45 predicted proteins | sample BB_2_MG_FD_140370 | JGI IMG/M metagenome (GOLD analysis project Ga0193951, IMG submission 140370) | Microbial mat bacterial communities from the Broadkill River, Lewes, Delaware, United States - BB_2_MG | ecosystem: Environmental > Aquatic > Freshwater > River > Microbial mats | place: USA...
CTGATTTTGTAAACGCACTGACCATTGATAAATTTAATTTTATTCCTTCTGTAAGTGCTTTGGCCGTTGAATTTGAAAATGATGAAATAAACTGGAATCACAGTATCGACATAGGAGGAACTGATGCGACAACACAAACTCCATTCGCTAATACCTTTATTCCAGACCATAGCGAACCACATGTATTTCTCACGCAAGCAAACGTAGCTTTTGCATTAGATGAAATATTAAATCCTTCGTTACATATTTCTAATTCTGAAATAACCACAATTCAATTAGAAAAAAACCCTGTCATAAACAAATTAATACTACGTTCTAATACCAATAGCAAAGCTCTTATCGACATTACAGATTTAACTGGTAAAACTGTTTACAACACAGCAGTAACATTACATAACAGAACTATTATTCCTGTAAATTTAGCTTCCGGATTTTACCTTTTAAATGTAGTAACCGAAAACAATACTAGCTTTACAACTAAACTCGTAGTGCAATAATCACTTTAGATTAAATAAAAATCCTGTAAATTTAGTTACAGGATTTTTATTTTAAATCGTAATATGCTAAGTGTTATTCCTAAAGTTCTACTATAGTTTGTGCATCTCTACAGCTCACTGATCTAGCAATATATTCTGAATAATTAATACCATTAATAATAAATGCAGCAACCCTTATATTAGCTTCTCCTATAAAATTTAAACACTTAATCGGTACTTTATTTAAATTTTAAAGGTAAATAAATGACTTTTTTTGTTTCAAAGAATGCTTCTTCAAAATAATCAGAAAGTAAGAACGCTTTAACCGTTTTGTATTGTTTAAGTTCTTCAGTTAAATCGCCTCCTTTTAAATATAAAATTCCATTTTTTAATTCATTTTTTTGAGTTTTTGCAACTTTTCCTTTAATCCAAGTTGTAAATTCTGGCATTGTGGTTACTGCTCTACTGACAATAAAATCGTAAGTTTCGTCAATGGCCTCTACTCTACTATGCGTTGTTCTTATATTAGTGAGTTCTAAGTCTGCTGCGACAGCGTTAATCACTTTTAACTTTTTATTAATACTATCTACCAAATGAAATTGACACTCTGGAAATAAAATAGCCAAAGGCACACCAGGAAATCCTCCACCTGTACCAACATCTAAAATTGAGGATCCTGGAGCAAAATTAATTACCTTAGCTATACCCAAAGAATGCAAAACATGTTTTAAATATAACTCGTCAATATCCTTACGTGAAATAACATTGATTTTACTATTCCAGTCGTTATACAACCCTTCTAAGGCTTCAAATTGTTGAATTTGAGTATCGGTTAAATTGGGGAAGTATTTTAGGATGAGTTTCATTGTTTGAATTTTTGACAAAAGTACTTAATTTTAATCTTCATAATTTAACGTTAATCGATTAAGGTTGCTTTTTATTTATTAACTATCTTTGCATTGTTATAATGATTTACAATCCCAAACGTTATAATTCAAATAAAACTAATTAAATGACACAACAAACCGTAAAATTCTCTCGTACGGATTCAGCAAAGTTCTTTAGAACACTTAACAAACGCGTTAACAATTATTTTAAAGACAACAACATAAAAAAGACAGGAAACTGGAAGCTTTATACCAAAGCGATCATCATGTTTACCTTATTACTTGGTCCTCTCATACTTTTATTAACTATAGATAATATTCCTGCATGGCTTCAAATCATAGCTATGATTGTGATTGGAGTTGGAATAGCTGGTGTAGGCATGAATGTAATGCACGATGCAAACCACGGTTCATTTTCTAGCAAAGCATGGGTTAATAAACTAATGGGAAGTAGTATTCACATATTAGCTGGTAATGATTATAATTGGAAAGTACAACACAATGTGCTTCACCATACATATACAAATATTCAAGGCCACGATGAAGATATTGATGCAGGAAGAATCATTCGTTTTTCTAAACATGCTAAATGGTTAAAAATTCATAAGTATCAAAGATATTATGCTTTCTTACTTTACGGACTATTAACTGTAAATTGGGCGGTGACTACAGATTTTAAACAAACTTACCAATACCTAAAAAGAAAATTATCTTATGGTGATTTTCCTAATCCGGCAACACAATGGACTAAATTAATTATTGGTAAAATTATCTACTACACTATCTGGGTAGTCTTACCATTAGCGCTTGGCTATACGTGGTGGCAGGTTTTAATTGGTTTCTTTATTATGCATTATACAGCAGGCATTATTTTGAGTGTGGTATTTCAGCTAGCTCATGTTATGCCAAATACCGAAATGCCTTTACCGGACAAAGATGGTACAATGAAAAATACGTGGGCTATTCACCAATTATTTACCACTTCAAACTTTTCTCCTAAAAGTTGGATTGTTGAGTTTTACACAGGTGGTTTAAACAGACAAGTAGAACATCATTTGTTTTCTAATATTAGCCATGTTCATTATAAAAATATTGCAAAAATAGTGAGAGAAACAGCTCATGAATTTAGTTTACCTTATAACGAATACAATACCATTTGGAAAGCTATTTACGAGCATTACCAGCAACTAAAAGAATTAGGTAGAAAGCCAAGTATAGCCTAGTATAATTTCCAGTTTAAAACCACCAAATACAATGAATCAACTATCGGATAGAATTAACAATCTAGCCACCTCAGCGACACTTGCTATGGCAGCAAAAGCTAGAGAACTTAGAGCAGAAGGAAAAGACATTATTGGGTTAAGTTTGGGAGAACCAGATTTTAATACACCAGATTTTATTAAAGAGGCCGCAATCGAAGCCATTAATCAAAACTACAATAGCTATACTCCTGTAGATGGATATGTAGCGTTGAAAGAGGCTATTATTAAAAAGTTTAAACGCGATAACAACCTTAGTTATACCTTACCTCAAATAGTTGTTTCTACCGGAGCAAAACAATCATTAGCTAATGTAGCTGCTGTAATGCTCAACCCAGGAGATGAAGTAATATTACCTTGTCCTTATTGGGTAAGCTATAGCGATATTGTTAAATTGAGCGATGGAGTACCTGTAGAAGTAAAAACCTCTATAGAAAATGATTTTAAAATGACAGCCGAGCAATTAGAAGCTGCCATTACTCCAAAGACCAAAATGATTTGGTATAGCTCTCCTTGTAACCCAAGTGGCTCTGTATACAGTAAAACCGAATTAAGAGCATTAGCTGATGTGCTAAAAAAGCACCCTAATATTTATGTGGTTTCTGATGAAATATATGAACATATTAATTTTAAAGGAGGTCATTTTAGTATGGCTGAATTTGAAGATATGAAAGATAGAACCGTAACTGTAAACGGAGTCTCAAAAGCCTTTGCAATGACAGGGTGGAGAATCGGTTATATCGGTGCCCCAGACTGGATCGCTAGAGCCTGTAATAAAATGCAAGGCCAAATGACTAGTGGAGCCAATTGTATTGCACAACGCGCTGTTATAACAGCTTTAGAAGCAGATCCTTCTCGTATAAAATATATGGTGGATGAGTTTAAAGAAAGACGTAAGCTTATCTTAAATTTATTAAGTGAAATCGAAGGTTTTAAGACCAATGAGCCTGAAGGAGCATTTTATGTATTTCCTAATGTATCATGGTACTTTGGCAAAACAATTAAAGGAAAAACCATAAACAATGCTACAGATTTCTCCATGTTTTTACTTGAAGAAGCCCTAGTTGCAACAGTTACAGGAGAAGCCTTTGGAAATAAAGATTGTATCCGAATTTCTTATGCAGCATCACAGAAAGAAATCATTGAAGCAATAAAGCGCATTAAAACGGCTTTGAGTTAAAACCTTAAGGCTTAATTATAAATAAAGTTGTAACAGTATTTGTTGCAACTTTTTTTATTCTCTATAGTAGTCATACTTAGCCACATGCCACAAGTGCTACACCAGCAAACACTGAAACTTTTAATAACATTGAAGTCGCATGGGTTGTTTGACACATTTTTGGAGATTTAGCACGCTGTTTAATTCCAAATATAGATTTCTTTCCAGCCTTTCTAAAGTTGCGCTTTACAGTCCGCTTGTAGCCCGAGTTTAAAAGTCCTTTGTATGTAAAATGCGACTTTTTAGTTGTTGTTGTTTTGTGTTCCTTTTCTTCATTTATTCTCGCTTTCATAATTAACAGTCGTTTAGATTGTGAATAATTTCATTTTGGATAAAATACAAAATTATTTACCGAATCCGTAATAAAATGGTCATATATTGCCATTCTAACATAAAAACACTACTAAAACTAGCATTAATTTAACTAACCATAAAATATCGAGTGCTTAATTGTATAATGATAAATTCACCTTTACCATATTATTAAAATAAGTAACACCTATATATAGTAGAAATACTCTAATAATCTTACACTAAAGCATCTGATTCACCTTTTTTAATTTTTGCCTAATCAATTGTAAATCCTCTGGTGTAGCGTTCGGAAAAGTAAATACTTTTTTATTTCCATTACTAACCTCCAAGTATCTTTCTAAATCTCCTTGATTTATCAATCTTAATAGCCTTATTACTTTTAAGGTACTCTTCATAGACTCTCCTAGTGGCATATTAATTATATTTAATAGGTAAATAATTCAACAATACCATCTGTGGAATACAAGATAGCACTGAATAGCAGAATTATTAAAACAATACTCAACCCTACCACTTTTAGCATTCTTATTTGTCTTTCTTCTTTTAACCTTTTTCTTAGAGCCTTCAATTGACTTGTTGTCGCCTTAGGAAAAGTGTATTCCGTTTTACGATTTTTGGTGTAACCACCTAACACGTGTTTAAATCTATCGCGTTGCGTCAGTTGACCTCTATTAAAATTAATTACATTCATTGAGTTAGAAGGCATAGTTCTTAATGTTTTAAGTTAAAAATAAGGATATAAGAATCCACATCAGTACCTATGATAATAGGTGATAAAGTATATAAAAGACACTTTTACAGCGTCAGTTGATAAAACCAATGGGTAGTGTACGCTTAATTAAAACAAAGTGATAAGCGTAAGCATAAATACAGATAACTTTAAAATTACACCGATATGATTTACCGTATTAAATTGAAATGTTCTTGAGCGTTGTCTAATTTCAAACACTGATTCTGAAGCTAACGTTTTATAGTTTTGTTTCACTATCGATTTATAGTTTGAATTTAACAATCCTTGAGTTGTAAAATGAGATACCTCAATGGGTTCTGGTACAATGTCTAATGCTGAGTGTAATGATAATTCCATGATGGATGATTTAATTGGTTATACTGGTAAGACGCACAACCATTACAAATGTTACAACCTGTTTTTCAGACCCTAACAAAAACAAAGTTCCAAAAATCTAAAAATTATCAGTGAGAATATAGGCTAGCTATATTTTATAAATTTTAAAAAAAAAGTTGAAAATTTACCTATTCCGCCAAAAGAAAGGTGTCAATAATATCAGAACCGTAAACAATTCCAATCGTCCAATAAGCATTAAAAAAGAAGCCCACCATTTTCCTAAAGGTGGTAATGCAGCATAATTATTTACAGGTCCAAAATCACCCAAAGCTGGTCCGACGTTTCCTAAACTAGAAGCGGACAAACCGATAGCAGAAGTAAAGTCTAATTCGAACATAGAAAAAACCAATGCTCCGACTATAAACGAAAGCATATATAAAATAAAGAACCCTAAAACATTAAAAACAATATCTTTAGAAACCGACTTACCATTATAACGCACAGGAACAATAGCATTTGGATGTAAAGCGCGTTTAAATTCTAAAAAACTATTTTTAATTAAAATTAATTGACGCATCACTTTAACACCACCAGAAGTACTTCCTGCAGAACCACCTAAAAACATCATTCCAAAAAAGAAAACGGTTAAAAAAGGAGTCCACATGGTGTAATCGGCACTTACAAACCCTGTAGTTGTCACCACTGTTAACACTTGAAACAAAGCATGCCTCAAGGCGCTTTCGGCTTCACCTAAAACCATTGGGTGCAGAATTGAAGACTGAGAGACATCTGCTCTAAAATAGATTAAAATCGCTGCTATGAGCGTAAAAATGATTATAAACTTAAAGTAAAGCGTAAATTCTTCATCTTTTAAAATTTTGGAAACCTTACCTTTAAATAAGTAGTAACTCAATACAAAATTAGTCCCAGCCAAGAACATAAAGAATATAATAATATATTGAATTAATGGATTATCATTCCAATACGCCACACTAGCATTTTTTGTTGAAAACCCACCTGTAGACAGTGTACTTAAGGCATGGTTTATGGCATCAAAGAAAGACATGCCTGCTAATTGTAAAAGCAATGTTTCTGCTACCGTATAGCCGACGTAAATAAGCCATAAGCGTTTTGCTGTATCCGTTATTCTTGGATGCAACTTATCTGCACTTGGTCCTGGTGCTTCTGCAGTAAATAGCTGCATCCCTCCAACTCCCAGTAATGGCAAAATTGCAATGGCTAAAACGATAATTCCCATACCTCCAATCCAATGCGTCATACTTCTCCAAAATAGCACTCCTTCTGGGACAATTTCAATATCATTTAATATACTGGCGCCTGTTGTGGTATAACCAGAAATCGTTTCAAAAAAAGCATCCGTAAATGAAGGAATAGCACCAGTCATCATATAGGGCAATGTTCCTGTGAGTGACATTACAATCCAACCAAAGGCGACAACAATATAACCTTCGCGCTTATTCATCTCCTTGCGATGGTCTTTGGTTCTATACATGGCAAAAACTCCAATTAATAAGGTTACCAATCCTGCTAAAGACAACTCAAAAGTAACACCATCTTTATAAATGAGACTTATAATCGTTGCGATAAGCATAAAGCCACCATTAAATAGCAACAGTAAGCCAAAGAAGTGAAAAATAATTTTATAATTGAGTTTTATACGAGACATAATGCTATTTAAGAGAAAAAACGTTCTACTTCAGAAATAGAGCGTGGCAAACAACATACTACCACACGGTCTCCAGGTTGAATCTTAAAACTACCTAAAGGTATAGAGCCCTTTCCATCTCTAATAACACCTCCAATAATAGCCGATTTTGGAAATTTTACATCTTTAATAACCTTATTCGTTATTTTAGATTTAGGTTTCACTACAAACTCTAGCAATTCAGCATTCATATTGGTTAACTTGGTCATTGCAACCACTTCCCCCTTTCTAATATATCTAAAAATGTTATTGGCAGCTAGTAGTTTTTTATTTATTAAAGTATCAATTCCAATCGATTGGGATAATTGATAATAATCCATATTTTCCACCAATGCGATGGTTTTCTTAACTCCTTTAGATTTAGCTAAAAGGCAAGACATAATATTGGTTTCCGAATTCCCAGTCACGGCAATAAACGCATCCATATCTGAGATATTCTCTTCGTCTAAAATATCAACATTTCTACCGTCTCCACAAATTACTAAAGCATTAGGAACATCTTCGGCTAATTCTTCGGCTTTACCTCTTCTACTTTCTACTAACTTAACATTAAACTTACTAGAGCACAAATCTTTAGCAGTCTTATATCCGATTTGACTTCCCCCAAGAATCATCACATTCTTAATCGCAACTTTAACTTTTCCTGAAAGCTTAAATAATTCTTCATCACCACTTTTAGAAGTGATAAAAACTACTTTGTCACCTTCCTTAAAAATAGTATCACCACGAGGTATTATGGTGTATTGTGTTCCTAATCGTTGAATGGCAATAGGAATAAAATTTAATTCGGGATAAATTTCTGCTGCCTCTTTCACCGTTTTATCTACAAATGTTGCGGTACGAGACAAACGTAAACCTAGCATGGTAAGTGCCCCATCTTCAAATACATATGTATCGTTAAAACCATATTGGTTGAGTAGAAGTTCTATTTCTGACGCGGCCAGTGATTCTGGTGAAATTAATTCATCAATTCCAAATTTAGAAAACCCTACAGTTTCTTTATTATCTATAAACTCAGTATTTGAGATACGCGCAATGGTACGCTTGGCTCCCAACTGCTTTGCTAATACACAAGCCGTAATATTTGTAGTCTCTGATGATGTAACAGCAATAAACAACGCTGCAGTTTCAATACGCGCATCTCTAAGAATAGAAATTGAGGTCGCATCACCTTTGATGGTTCTAATATCTAGGTGTTCTCCAGCGTAAGCCAAATTGTCTTTCTTGGTATCAATTAAAGTAATTTCTTGAGATTCGTAAGATAAGAGTTTCGCCAAATGAAATCCTACTTCACCTGCACCTGCGATAATAATTTTCATTGTATGTCTTTGAAATAAACATACAAATATACTTATAAGTTATAAGTTATAAAGAGCCTCTAGTATTTAAAGTTGATTACAGCGATAAAACACATGTACTAATAGTCCCTTCACAAAATGAAACATACCATCTAATCGTTATCATTAGGAATTGATTCCCCTTTTAAGGGAAATATTTATTTTAACTTTAAATAGTTCCCACTTTAAGTACTTGTAACTTATCCATATATTTGCCAAAAATTTTTATGGCCGAAAAAATAAACCCATATAAGGATAGTGACCAATCTAAGAAAGATCAGGTAACTAAAATGTTTGATACCATTTCTAAAGAGTATGACGGTTTAAATCGCGTAATTTCCTTTGGAATAGACGTAAAGTGGAGAGATAAGGTTGTAAAACTTGTTTCTAAAAACAACCCTAAAAACATCTTAGACATTGCCACAGGAACTGGTGATTTAGCAATTAATTTAGCACGTACTAATGCCAAAGAAATTATTGGATTAGACATTAGTGATGGCATGTTGGAGGTTGGTAGACAAAAAATAAAAGCCAAACAATTAGACGCTGTTATCTCTATGGTTATTGGGGATTCTGAAGATCTACCTTTTGAGGATAATACCTTTGATGCTATCACAGTAGCCTTTGGTGTTCGAAATTTTGAACATTTAGAAAAAGGACTTGCTGAAATCTTAAGAGTACTTAAGCCAAATGGTATTTTTGTTATTTTAGAAACTTCTGTGCCTACAAACCCTATTTACAAAGCCGGATACAATGTACATTGCAAACTGATTATGCCTACAATTGGAAAGCTATTTTCTAAAGATAAAGTGGCTTATCGTTATTTAAGCGAATCGGCATCTGTTTTTCCATATGGAGAGGCCTTAAACAATATTTTAAGAAAAATTGGGTTTATAAATGTCAAAGACTTACCACAAACCATGGGAGTCGCAACAATTTACACAGCATCTAAAGCATAATATGAAACATATTTTTTTTCTTTTCGTATTTTTAGTAACCTTTCAACAAGCGTCTGCACAGCTTTTTACAAAAGAAAAAGTAACGAACCCTGTAGATAATATTGATCAAAAGTTTCTAACTTGGGGCTATTTCTTAGGCTTCAATCAGTATGATTTTAATTTTGATTACAACGAAAATTTAGAAGATATCCTTGTCGATAATACTGTAGGCTTTCATTTAGGTCTTATTGGTGACATGCGAGTTAATAATTTTATAAACTTAAGATTAGAACCTGGTGTATTCTTTACCACAAGAAATATCGTTTATGACGAAAGCTATTTTCAAGGCACAGAATACAATGATTCTGATTTGCTAAGAGAAGTAAAATCGACATATGTCCATATTCCTCTTTTAGTTAAATTTTCTACCAAACGTATTAATAATTTTAAACCTTTTATTATAGGTGGTGTTTCTACTGCTATAAACCTATCTAGTAATGAAGACAACCCTGACGACAATAGTTCAGGAGAATTTAGAATGATCAAAAACACGTATTTCTACGAGATTGGTTTTGGTATCGACTTCTATTTACTTCACTTTAAATTCACCCCTTCTATACGCGGTGTGTTTTCAATGAATAACGAAATCGTTAAAGATGTAGACCCTAATAGCCCATGGACCAGCAACGTTTCAAAAATGCAAACTAGAGGTGTATTTATTAATTTTACATTTCAATAATTCGTCTTTTAAATTCGCTTAATAATATTGCTGTAGCGTTCGCGACGTTTAAACTTTCTGTCTCTTTGATAGTTCCAAATTGAGGAATTGTGACTTTTCTATTTACTCTAGCTTCGATGTTTTCTGAAATACCATTAGCTTCATTTCCGAGAATAATAATGCCTTGTTTTGGTAAAGTTGCCGTGTAGATATTTTCACCTTCTAAAAAGGTTCCGAATACATCAGTGTTATGAGCTTCCAAATAACTTCCTAGTTCTACATATTGCACGTTAACACGCGTTAAAGACCCCATTGTAGCTTGTACAACCTTAGCATTATAACAATCTACAGTATTGTAACTACATACTAAATCTTTAATACCATACCAGTCACAAAGTCTAATTATGGTTCCTAAATTCCCAGGATCTCTAACATCATCTAAAGCGACAATTAACCCAGTATTTTGAGAAGGTTTTACTCTCGGAATTTGAAAAATAGCCAATGCAGTGTTCGGATTTTTGAGTGCTGAGATTTTCTTTAAATCTAGTTCTGAAATCTCTGAAATAAGGTTTTGAGGAGCATCGAATATAAGTTTCGTAGTGTAAAGCTGTTTTAAAACATAATCTGATTTTAAGAACTCTGTAATGCCTTTTATACCTTCAACAATAAACAAGCCTTGTTGTTGGCGTGCTTTCTTTTGCCCTAAACTTTTAATTAACTTTATTTGATTCTTTGATATCATCTAGCTCATTTTAATCGTTACCTGTATGTTGCAACATCACATTTTAGTCAGCAAATCTTTCAGCTTTACGACCTAAAAACAGTATGAAAAACACTTATATGTACCAAAGCATCAATTTAGGTTTATACATAAAAGGTCATCTGAGTTCTTTAAAATGTATTTACATTTGTTATATAGAACGCGTTATAATACAAAGTAAACGTTTTTTGATTTAATGTTGTTCTGAAATTAAAGTAACGATACTATTTCTATCGAAGAAATGGTATTATTTTTGTTTTTATAAATAGTAAAAATATAATTCACCAAATTCAACTTTGCAACATACCTCTTTAACATTGATTACTAAACACAAATCTTGGCATCGCTATTCATTGCTTGCACTAAGCTTAATGATGCTATGGTCTTGTAATGTGGTGAAACGTGTTAAAGATGGCGAGCATCTCATTATTAGCAATACAATTCTCGAAGACAGCATTCAAGTCTCTAATGAACGTATTAATAATATCATTTCTCAAAAGGTAAATTCTGGAATGAGAAAATATTTTAGCACTCCATTAAAACTTCATATTTATAATTTAGCCAGACCAAATATAGACTCTATTTTAGATGCCAATATTTTAAGTGATTCTACTAAGGTCAACCGAAGAATTGCACTACTATCTAAAAAGCAATTTGACAAACAAATAGAAATGCGCCGCAATTTTAACGCTTGGTTAAAACGCACAGGTGAAGCACCAGTTATCTATGATGAAGACCAGACTATCAAAACCGCAAAAAACTTAAGAAAATACTACTACAGCAAAGGCTGGTTTAACAACCAGGTTACTTACGATGTAGAAAAGGATAGTACTAAATATGCAAAAGTCACTTATAAGGTTACCAAAAACAAACCTTACATATTAGATTCCTTAAGACCAGTTATTAGTAGTAGTGCTATAGATTCTGTTTATCCTAAATTTATAAAATCGACTTTACTTAAAAAAGGAGAACAATTTGATGAACAAAATTATGAAAATGAGCGCGAACGTATCAACACCTATTTACGGAATACTGGCTTTTATCATTTTGGACAAGATTATATCCGTTTTGAAATGGATACCATAGGCACTAATCATAAGGTTCATACCGATTTAATTATTGCCAATAGAACTATTAGAGGTGATGATTCCACAACCACAACTCCCTTTAAAATCTATAAGATAAAGGAAGTTAATATTTATACAGACGATAATTTTAACAATCGTTTTAAACCAATTACAGACACCACCACTTACAAAGGCATTAACCTTTACAGTAAAGAAAAGCTAAAGTTTAGACCAAAAGCACTCACCGATGCTGTTTTTATAAATGAAGGAGACCATTATAGCGATCTCGCAAGAAGCAGAACATCGCGTTATCTCAATGATTTACAAATGTTTCGCTATCCTAACATCGATTTTATTGAAAACGAAACAGACACCTCATTAATTGCTAATATTTTCTTAGAACCTAAAAAGAAATATAGCCTTAGTTTTGATCCTGAAATTAATACCAGTAACATTCAAACCATAGGATTTTCATTTAGTACAGGTTTAAAAATTAGAAACGTATTTAGAGGTGCTGAAACTCTGGAAATATCGGGAATTGCTGCCATAGGAGCATCCAAAACCCGAAATAACTTAAAAGATTCCTTCTTTGATATTAATGAATTTGGTGGTAATGTACGTTTAACCATTCCTAGATTGTTTAGCCCTTTTAATACAGATAAGATTATACCTAAGTACATGTCGCCAAGCACAATACTTAATGTTTCTGCTACAAGCCAACAAAATATTGGATTAGATAAACAAGCCATTTCCGGTATATATAGCTATAATTGGTATCCATCTAAAACAGTGACCAATACTTTAGAGTTACTTAATATCAACTTTGTAAAAAATCTAAATACCAGTAATTATTTTGGGGTCTATACCAATTCATTTTCAAGTCTTAATACTATAGCTCAAGACATTAATTATATTGAAGATGATGAAAGTTTATTCGATTCAAGTTTATTTAATTCTTATGCACCTGCGGATATTTTTATAAACAATGTTTTAGAAGGTAACACAAGTTTAACCTCTACTGATGATGATTATGTTACTGTTAATAATATTGAAGAACGAAAAGAGCGACTAACGGAAAACAACCTCATCGTGTCGTCTAGTTTTGATTACGTAAAAGATAGGAGAAAAAATATTTTTGACAACGACTTCTCCGTCTTTAAAATGAGACTTGAATTAGCAGGAAATCTCCTCTCTAGTATATCTAACGTTGCAGGTGCTACAAAAAATGATGCCGGTAATTATGAAGTTTTTGGAGTGGCGTTTTCTCAATATATTAAAACCGAAATCGACTATGTAAAGTACGTAGATCTAGGGAGACAAAATGTACTAGCATTTCGTAGTTATGCAGGTATTGCCATTCCGTTTGGCAACTCCAATAGTATACCCTTTGCAGAAAGTTTCTTTGCAGGTGGACCAAATGATAACAGAGCTTGGACGGCCTATAATCTAGGACCAGGAAGCTCTCAATCTACCAACGAGTTTAATGAAGCTAACTTTAAAATTCACCTTAGTGCAGAACAGCGTTTTAGCTTATTTGGAGCATTTCAAGGAGCTGTGTTTGTCGATGCTGGAAACATCTGGAATGTATTAGACAACGTTACCGATGAAGGAGCCACGTTTACCGATTTTAATTCATTAAAAGATATTGCTGTAGGTTCTGGTTTTGGTATCCGTTACGACTTCGACTTTTTTGTGCTTCGGTTTGATATCGGATTTAAAACCTACGATCCTTCATTAGACGAAAATAAACGATGGTTTAAAGAATACAACTTTAAAAGTGCGGTTTATAATATTGGAATTAACTATCCGTTTTAATTTTCAATATTTAAGCTAACATATTCCATAATTTAGCATTTATAGCTTACAAAAAAACTATAACGTTTTCGATATATTATAACGAATTAGGCAATATAAATACTGAAATTTTACGTATTTTTGATAACTAAATTTTCAATCCAAAAAATTATGAGTCATAATATTAAACCTGGCGTTGCCACAGGAAAAGAAGTTCAGAATATTTTTAATCATGCTAAAGAAAATGGCTATGCTTTACCAGCTGTAAACGTCATTGGTTCTAATACAATCAATGCTGTTTTAGAAACTGCAAAAGCATTAAATGCACCAGTTATTATTCAATTCTCTAATGGTGGAGCGCAATTTAACGCTGGTAAAAGCCTAAGCAATGAAGATCAGAAAGCAGCTATTGCAGGTGCTATTGCAGGTGCTAAACATGTTCATCTTATGGCTGAAGCTTACGGTGTTCCAGTAATTTTACATACTGACCACTGTGCAAAAAAATTATTGCCTTGGATTGACGGTTTGTTAGATGCTAGTGAACAGCATTTTAAAGAGACTGGAAAACCGCTTTATAGTTCTCACATGATTGATTTATCTGAAGAACCAATTGAAGAAAACATTGAAATCTGTAAAACATATCTTGAGCGTATGAGCAAAATGGGTATGACTTTAGAGATTGAATTAGGTATTACAGGTGGTGAAGAAGATGGTGTAGATAATACTGATGTAGACGACTCTAAATTATACACTCAACCTGAAGAAGTAGCTTATGCTTACGAAGAGTTAAGTAAAGTAAGTGATCAATTTACAATTGCTGCTGCTTTTGGAAACGTTCATGGTGTTTATAAGCCAGGTAATGTTAAGTTAACTCCAAAAATCTTAAAAAACTCTCAAGAGCATATTACGTCTAAATACGGAGTTGAGCACAATCATATCGATTTTGTATTCCATGGTGGATCTGGTTCTACAGTAGAAGAAATTAGAGAAGCAATTGGTTACGGAGTTATTAAAATGAATATTGATACCGATATGCAATATGCATTTTTAAGTGGTGTTAGAGATTATATTCAGGATAAAAAAGACTTCTTACAAACTCAAATAGGAAATCCTGATGGAGACGATGTACCAAATAAAAAGTACTACGATCCTCGCGTTTGGTTACGAAAAGGTGAAGATGCTTTTGTTGAAAGACTTAAAAAAGCATTCGAAGATTTAAATAATGTAGATACATTATAAGGATATTTTATTAAAATATTTATTGACCCATTAGAACTTGTAATCAGAGTTTTAATGGGTTTTTATTTGCATAATAAAACTCTAAATTTGAGATACTTTTCTCTATTTTTGAGTTATATTTAATAAAATAGTAATTTTGTACGCTTTTTAAAAGCAAAACAACAACTAACTAAAAACCGATTAGAGATCATATCAATAATCACAAAACATTCCTAGAGATCACATTACATAGTGCTTAAACTTAAAATAGCAAAAGCATCTAAAAAATATCTCAGGACTAAAATCGTAACCTCATATGGCTTGGTTTAAAAGAAAAGACAAAGGTATTCATACCTCAACCGAAGAAAAAAAAGACACACCTAAAGGACTTTGGTACAAATCTCCAACAGGTAAGATAATAGACACCAAAGAACTAGAGCAAAATTTTTATGTAAGTCCAGAAGATGGCTATCACGTAAGAATTGGTAGTAATGAATATTTTCAGATTTTATTTGACGATAATAAGTTTAAGGAATTAGATCCGAGCTTAACCTCTAAAGATCCATTAAAATTTGAAGACACTAAAAAATATCCAGACCGTTTAAAAGCAGCTCAGGCTAAAACGAAACTTAACGATGCCGTGCGTACTGCTGTTGGGAAATCTAAAGGTCAAGATTTGGTTATTGCCTGTATGGATTTTAGTTTTATTGGAGGATCTATGGGAAGTGTGGTAGGAGAAAAAATAGCAAGAGCTGCTGATTATGCCATAAAAAAGAAAACCCCTTTAATGATTATTAGTAAATCTGGAGGTGCACGTATGATGGAAGCAGCTTTATCTTTAATGCAATTAGCCAAGACCTCTGTAAAATTAGCACAGATGGCAGATGCTGGTATTCCTTATATTTCTTTGTGTACAGATCCTACTACAGGTGGTACAACAGCTTCTTTTGCAATGCTTGGAGATATTAATATTGCAGAACCTGGTGCACTTATTGGTTTTGCTGGCCCTAGAATTGTAAGAGACACTACAGGGAAAGAGTTACCAGAAGGCTTTCAAACTTCCGAATTTTTATTAGAGCATGGTTTCTTAGATTTTATTACACATCGAAAAGATCTTAAGAATCGTGTTAACTTGTATATCGATTTAATTAAAAATCAACCTGTACGCGCATAAAACAATCAAAAAAAGAGGTTTAAAAACCTCTTTTTTTCTTTAACTTCTCTTAATTGAAATTATCGTTAAGCCGTTTGTAAACCGCTTAAAAAGTAAACGGAAAAGCATGTCCCAACGTTAACTTTGCTATCGACTTCAATTCTTCCACCGATACTTTCAATATGGTTTTTGGTGATATACAAACCAACTCCTCGAGAATCTGGATGATTGTGAAACGTCCCATTTAAAGTAAACAGCTTATCATTATTAGATTTTAAATCCATTCCTAATCCGTTATCTTTTATTTTAAGTACTACAAATTGGTCTTTTAAACTGCTAGAGAGCTCAATAGTTGCCAATCTATCGTTTGATTTATACTTAATTGAATTGGTAAGAAAATTAAGAATAATACTATCAATGTAAGCTTCTATACCCATAATATAGAATTCTTTATCTACCTTATTTATAATTTTACAGTTTTCCTTCTTTGCTATAGCACTTACATTATAAATTGAATTTTCAATATAATTATGTAAGGATAATCTGTTTAAAATATTGAACTTTTTAGGTTTATTTAATCGCATTAGATTAAGATGATTAATAGTATCATCAAGATTTCCTAAAGCGTCCTTTAACATTTTATAATTCTCGTTAGATTTTAAAGTACCTTCTAATTCTTCTTCAAGAAAATCAGTAATGGAATATAAATTACCGACATGTGTTCTTATATCGTGTGTTGCAATATGTGCAAAATCTTTTAGTTTCTCATTTTGATCTTTAATAACATTCATTAAAACCTCTAACTGCCACGCTGCTGATTTCTGATCCGAAATATCAGTTAATTGCGCTATAAAATAAATAGGTTCATCATATTCGTCCCTTACTAAGGATACAGATAATAATGTCCATACCACATGACCTAGCTTATGAAAATATCGTTTTTCTATTTGATAATTTTCAATCACACCATCTATTAATTGCTGCATATGTGCAAGATCAGACTCGAGATCATCACGATGCGTAATATCTCTAAAATTTAGGTTATAAAATTCGGCTTCTTCATATCCTAATAAATTAATAATGCTTTGGTTGACCTTTATCCAAACGCCTTCCAAGCTCACTATAGAGATTCCTCCATTAGCGTTCTCAAAAATATTTTGGAAGACTTTGTTTTTTAATCGATTGAGATTTTTTGGCATGAGCTGACGATAAGATTTGGAACACAAAATTAACTTAAATCGGTAATAGGTTTAACTCAATAAAGTAATTAATTATCATAATGACTAAAAAGATAAGTCTTATTATTTAAAAATACTAGCTAATACAGTATTTAGGCTTTCTTAAAAAAGACAGTGAACTCCGTGCCAACACCTACTTCACTCTTTACTTCTACTCTTCCACCTAAGGATTCAATTTGATTTTTAGTGATAAAAAGACCAATGCCTATAGCATCTTCATTATAATGAAAGGTATTATACATCTGAAATAATTGGTTACCAAACCGATCTAAATCGATACCTAGTCCATTATCTTTTATATGAAGTGCTACAAAGTCATCAATTACTTCAGAAGACAGCTCTATAATAGGCTTTCTATTTTCCGATTTATATTTAATGGCGTTGGTAAGAAAATTTAGAATAATACTATCTAAGTAAGCAGGAATTCCTTTTATTAAAATATCTTCACCAATAAGGTTATAAATTACTGCTTCGGCATTTTGTGCAAGTGCAATAATATTGTAAGTCGCCTTCTCGGTATAATCATAGAGGTTTAGATTTTCCATTTTAGAATCTTCAATTTCTCTAATTTTAGCCACTTCCGTGAGGTGAGACACCGTTTCTTGAAGATTTTCTATAGCTCTCTTTAATAATTGATAGTTTTCATTGTCTCTTAAATTAGAAAAATCATCCTCTAAAAATCCTGTTAAAGATTCTAAGTTTCCCGAATGAGATCTTAAATTATGAGTCACAATATTAGCAAACGAAGTGAGTCTTTCATTTTGTTCTCTTGCCACATTGAGCATTGTTTTTAGCTTATCTTGGTTTTTTTGTCGATTTGTAATATCGGTAAATTGCCAAATCATGTGCGGCCTTCCTGCCTTAAAATAAACCAAAGACACCGAAATTAATAGCCACAGAATGGAGCCGTCCTTATGAAAATAACGTTGTTTTACACGATACTTACTAATATGCCCATTTATAAGATTATCAAATTTTTCTTCGTGAACACCAAGATCTTGTGCATAGACAATATTGTGTATATCCATATTAAAGAGCTCCCATCTGGTATAACCAAAAATATCGCAGACACTCTCGTTCACTTTTAACCAATTCCCATCTAAATTTACAATTGCAATACCATTATAAGTATTATTAAATGTGCGTTCTAAAACGTCGTAAGCGTTAGAGAAATTCCGTAAATGATTTGAAACTTTCATACCTATCGTTTAATAAAGATTAATCTATTGAACGCTATTTCATTACTAGGGAAAATCGTAATTAGGGCATAAATCTATTCTTTAGGATATCAAAAAGTTACGAAAAAAATTTCAAATCACAAAAAAGTAGTATATTTGCCGCTCGAAAGAGAGGCTTTCGTGTACATAAAAATCATTTACAATAATATTAGCATGTATTTAGATCAAAAAGCTAAAGAGGAAATCTTTAAAAAACATGGTGGTGATGCAAAAAATACTGGTTCTGCAGAAGGACAGATTGCATTATTTACGGCAAGAATTAATCACTTAACAGAACACTTAAAACAAAATCGTAAAGATTTTAATACTGAGCGTTCGTTAGTAAAATTAGTAGGTAAGCGTCGTGCTTTACTAGACTACTTAACTAAGAAAGATATCTTAAGATATCGTGCGATAGTTAAAGAATTAGGATTAAGAAAATAATCTCAATATAAAGGCCACGCATTTAGCGTGGCTTTTTGTTTTTATATAACTCAAACGGAAGAGTAAAACAATCGTAAAAAAAAATAGCAGAAAAATCCTAAAGTGATTTTAGGATTCGCGGTTTTTCATTGGTCACAAACAACAACTACACAACAACACAACGACCATTGTTTAATTAGAATTAAAAAATTTATGATTCCAAAAGTTTTTAGAGAGGTCATAGACCTTGGTGACGGTAGAGAAATTTCTATCGAAACCGGAAAATTGGCAAAGCAGGCACATGGTTCTGTTGTTGTTCAGTCTGGAAAATGTATGTTACTATGTACAGTTGTTTCCAATTACAAACAAGCAGATGTTGACTTTTTACCTTTAACGGTAGATTACAGAGAAAAATTTGCAGCTGCAGGGCGTTACCCTGGAGGTTTCTTTAAAAGAGAAGCGAGACCAAGTGACGGAGAAGTATTAACGATGCGTTTAGTAGACCGTGTTTTACGTCCGTTATTCCCAAAAGATTATCATTCTGAAACTCAGGTGATGATTCAATTAATGTCTCATGATGACGACGTTATGCCAGATGCTATGGCAGGTTTAGCAGCTTCGGCAGCTATTCAATTATCAGATTTCCCATTTGAATGTCCAATTTCTGAAGCTAGAGTTGGCCGTGTCAATGGTGAATTTGTAATCAACCCAACAAGAGCTCAATTAGCAGAGTCTGATATCGATATGATGATTGGAGCTTCTGCCGATTCTGTTATGATGGTTGAAGGTGAAATGGATGAGATTTCTGAAGAAGAAATGACTGAAGCCATTAAGTTTGCACATGAAGCAATTAAAGTGCAATGTGAAGCTCAAGTAAAATTAGCTGAAGCATTTGGTAAAAAAGAAGTACGTGAGTACGAGCCAGAACGCGAAGACGCTGATTTAGCAAAGAAAATTCACGATATGGCTTACGATAAAGTGTATGCTGTAGCAAGAGCTGCATCTGCAAAACATGAGCGTAGTGCTGCATTTGCAGAAATTAAAGAAGACATAAAAGCTTCTTTTACAGAAGAAGAACAAGAAGATTTTGGTGGTTTAATTTCTAAATATTACAGTAAAGCAGAAAAAGCTGCCGTTAGAGATTTAACTTTAAATGAAGGGTTACGTTTAGATGGACGTAAAACGGATGAAATCAGACCAATTTGGTGTGAGGTAGATTACTTACCTTCTACGCATGGGTCTTCAATATTTACACGTGGAGAAACTCAAGCATTAGCTACAGTTACTTTAGGTACATCTAGAGAAGCAAATCAAATAGATATGCCATCTTACGAAGGTGAAGAGCGTTTTTATTTACACTATAACTTCCCTCCTTTTTCAACAGGTGAAGCTAGACCTATCCGTGGTACATCTCGTAGAGAGGTTGGTCATGGTAACTTAGCACAACGTGCTTTAAAAGGTATGGTTCCTGAAGATTGCCCTTATACAGTGCGTGTGGTGTCTGAGATTTTAGAATCTAACGGTTCTTCTTCTATGGCAACCGTATGTGCAGGTACAATGGCTATGATGGATGCTGGTGTGCAATTAAAGAAGCCTGTTTCTGGTATTGCCATGGGATTAATTTCTGATGCAGATTCTGGAAAATACGCTGTATTATCTGATATTTTAGGTGATGAAGATCACTTAGGAGATATGGATTTTAAAGTAACTGGTACCGCAGATGGTATTACAGCTTGCCAAATGGATATTAAAGTAAAAGGATTATCTTACGAAATCCTTGTAAATGCTTTAAAACAAGCACGAGATGGTCGTTTACATATTTTAGGTAAAATTACCGAAACTATTGAAACACCAAATACAGAAGTTAAAGATCACGCTCCTACAATGGTGTCTAGACGTATACCAAACGAATTTATTGGAGCGTTAATTGGTCCTGGAGGAAAAGTGATTCAAGAAATGCAAAAAGACACTGAAACTACTATCGTTATCAACGAAGACCCTGTTACAGAAGAAGGTATTGTTGAAATTTTAGGTGTTGGTAGTAAAGGGATTGATGCTGTTATGGCAAAAATTGATGCCCTTTTATTTAAACCAACCGTGGGTAGTGTTTACGAAGTAAAGGTCATTAAAATGTTAGATTTTGGTGCTGTCGTAGAGTATACAGAAGCGCCAGGAAACGAAGTATTATTACACGTCTCTGAGTTAGCTTGGGAACGTACCGAAAATGTATCTGATGTAGTAAACATGGGAGATGTTTTTGATGTAAAATATTTTGGTATCGATTCTAGAACTCGTAAAGAAAAAGTATCTCGTAAAGCATTGTTGCCAAAACCAGAAGGTTATGTAGCAAGACCACCAAGAGATGATAAACGTTCTGGTGGACGTGATAATAACAGAGGAAGAGATAATCGCGGACGTGATAACAGACGTGACGATCGTAAGCCTAGAGAAGATAAAAAGTAAGATTAACGTCTTCTTATTATATTAGTAAAAGCCTATCAAAATTTGATAGGCTTTTTTTATGATTATCTATTACCAACTTCACTATAATAAAAACACTTTAAAATGTTCTTCAGACTATCGTATTCAAGACTTCCAAATAAACCCACACCTTCTTCTCAAAACAGCATCGTCTGTTTATACTTTACTCGTAAGGATGTCTCATATTTTTATTATAAGATGAGCTAGACCTGTACAGCCTAATTATAGTAATATTCTTACAGCTTAGGTTTTCAAGTGAACACAACACTTCGTAACACACTAAATATCAACAAACCACTATAAAACTTTAATCTTTTAAAATCTCTTAAAAGGACACCAAAGTCTGTTAAAAAAAAATTAAATAAAATCTAAAACCTAAAAGCCATCGTACATCTACTTTAATCAATCACATCATAAACAACATTTATGGCTTCGAAAACAACACCCTCAAATAGTAATCTTTCAGACTCAAAAAATATAACTCATAAACTATCAAATCAGTTTAATTTACTGCTCAATAGTAAATCTAAAGCCGAAAATCCATACAATAAAATTGTCCTATTCAGTACATTTTTATTATTGGTTTTAGGGGTTTATTTTTTATCCGTTTTTTATGGTGATTTTGAACAGTTAAATGCAGATAAAATGCGCACGTCCATTGGATATAGTTTTATTGCTATAGCCACTACCCTCTTAGGCTTTAAAGTACTGTTCTTTTTATATAAAGCATATAATTATTTTAAATATAAACCCATTGCTTCAGTCGCAGATCATGAGCTACCTACGTGTACCGTCATAGTACCAGCATACAATGAAGGAAAGCAAGTTTGGGAAACATTAAAGAGTTTAGCCCATAGTAATTATCCAAAGAATAAACTTCAAATTATATCTATAGACGATGGTAGTAAAGACGATACATGGACGTGGATGCAAGATGCAAAAAAGAGTCTTGGAGATCGTTTAGAAATTTACCAACAACCAGAAAACCAAGGAAAAAGACATGCGCTTTATCGTGGATTTAATTTAGGGACAGGCGAGATTTATATCACAGTTGATAGTGATTCTATTGTTACAGAAGATACCCTTAGAAATTTAGTAAGTCCATTTGTTAAAGATGAAAATTGCGGTGCCGTAGCTGGTAATATTAGAGTTTTAAATAACAAAAAGGAGATGCTTCCTAAAATGCTAGACGTAAGTTTTGTTTTGAGTTTTGAATTTGTTCGTTCTGCCGAAAGTAACCTAAACTCAGTATTGTGCACGCCTGGTGCGTTAGCAGCATACCGAAGTACAGCTGTCCATGAGTGTTTACCCGAATGGATTAATCAAACATTTATGGGAAAACCATCTGATATTGGTGAAGATAGAGCCATGACCAATATGATTTTAAAACAAGGAAAGCATGTTTTATTTCAAAAAAACGCTGTTGCGTATACAAATGTCCCTGAACAATATATGGGCTTATATAAAATGTTTATACGATGGGGACGCAGTAACGTACGAGAGAATTTAGAAATGGCAAAGTATGTTTTTTCAAATTTTAGAGCCAAAGGCAAAACGGGAACGCGTATTCTATTTATTAGTCAATTCGTTAAAATATTAATGAGCTATCCATTACTACTATCCATGTTATTCTTTGTTTTAGTACACCCCTTATTATTTTTAGGATCTACATTAGTTACTATTTTAGTTGTTTCAACGTTCTCAGTCATCTTTTTTACGAGTCAGTATAAAACCACTCAAGGTTTTTGGGCATATTCGTATAGCATTCTGTTCACATTTGCGTTGTTCTGGATTACACCTTATGCCATTGCAACAGCGAGCAGAAGAGGTTGGTTAACACGAGACATTGTTGAAGTGCCATAAAAAAACACCACACACAAAATTTAAAAAGCCTATAACCCTCTTAATGTTTATAGGCTTTTTCTATAAAATTCCACAATTTGTCACCGACAGTTTGTCATAATTTTGAAACTCCATTTTTTTTCAAATTACGATATCATAAGTATTTCCACAACAAACTTTTCAATATCACAACTAATGACATAAAAGTCTTAGGATTTCAAAAATCTTTAAATCATAATTTCATTTTGGCACTATCGCATAGTAGTTGTGGTTATAAAGGCAACTGACAGTTAACATATTAACTAAATTAAATTATGAAAGTATTAGTCATTGGAGCCGGAAACATGGGCTTAACCTACGCTGAGGGCATGGCGGAATCGCCACTTCTCAGTAAACATAAATTAAAAATTTATGACACGGATCCAAAAAAAATTGAAAGCCTTAGTAAAGATTCTAGGTTTATTGTTTACAAGAATTTAGAGGAGTGTTTACCAAACGCAGATATTGTATTTATAGCTGTAAAACCTTATCACAGCGATAGCTTGTTCGAGACCATGAAGACAATGCTCAGTGATCATCAAATTTTTGTATCCCTTATGGCAGGTGTTACTATTGATACCATTCAAGACAAATTAAACATCAAAAAGGTGGTACGAACAATGCCAAATTTACCAGCGCAAGTTGGTAAAGGTGTAACATCTTATACAGCATCGGAATCTGTTTCTAGAGTAGAACTTATTATGGTTCGCAATTTATTGGATACCACAGGAACGTCCATTTATGTAAAAACAGAAAAATTTATTGATGCTTCCACAGGCATTTCAGGAAGTGGACCAGCTTACGTCTTCTATTTTATGCAATCCATGTTAGAAGCCGCTTTAAAAATGGGGTTTTCAAGTTACGACTCTAAAGTATTAGTCAGTAGCACCTTTGAAGGCGCTATTGAACTCTTCAACCAAAATAATATATCACCAAAATCTTGGATTGATAAAGTAGCATCAAAAGGAGGTACCACCCAAGCCGCCATTGATTCTATGGAAGATAATAATGTAAAACAGTTGATACAAGATGCCGCATACGCTGCTTTTGATCGTGCTGTAGAATTGGGAAAAGACAAATAATATTATGAATAAAGAAGTCAAACGTGTGGTCGTAAAAGTAGGTACCAACGTATTAACAAATAAAGATAATAGAATTTTAGGACCCGTATTGCGCGAACTAGTAAGACAAATCTCAGTGCTATACGAAAAGGACATTATGGTTATACTCGTGTCTTCGGGTTCTGCGATGGCAGGCATGGAAATATTAGGAGAAACGACTATAAAAGATAAGTCTATTAGACGGCAAGTGTACTCGTCTGTTGGACAACCACGAATGATGAGACATTACTACAGTCTTTTTCATGATTATGGTATGCGATGTGCTCAAGTCTTAGCGACGAAACGGGATTTTGACACCGGAAAACACCGTGAAAATATGATTAATTGCTATGAAGGTTTACTTGCAGAAGGAGTCATTCCTATTGCCAATGAAGATGATGCCGTTTCACTAACGATGTCCATGTTTTCAGATAATGATGAATTGGCTAGTTTGGTTGCGGAGCTTATTGATGCAGACAGGTTAATTATATTATCAGATACCGATGGATTGTATAATGGCCATCCCGACGATGATGATTCAAAACTACTAAACACGGTTGTTACGAATCAGAATGTCGAAAAATACGTTCAAGATTCCAATAAAAAAGAAGGAGAAGGCCGTGGAGGCATGGCGTCAAAATTAAAAATAGCCAAGGGAACAGCGAATAAAAATATTCCTACATATATCGCTAATGGTAAAAAAGAAAATGTCATCGTAGACATTATTAATAATAAAGAAATAGGAACTAAATTTATTAGTGCCTAAATAATTTCAAATTAAAATAAGACCTATGAAACTTTTAAATACAGAAATAAAAAATAACGTCTTAAAATCTATGCTTCAGATTTTAGACCGAGAACGACATACAATTATAGAAGCCAATAAAAAAGACCTCGATGCATTTCAAAAAGAGGATCAAGCTTTATACGATCGTCTTATTGTCAATGATAAGAAGGTCGATGAAATGTTAGCTGCTGTAGAAGCGGTAATGCTTCAAGACGATCCGGTTGGTAAAGAAATATCGAACACCACGTTAAAAAACAAACTCAATATTGTAAATACAACCGCTCCTTTTGGCACCATTTTAATCATTTACGAATCGCGACCAGATGTCACCATCGAAGCCGCTGTCTTAGCTTTTAAAGCTAATAACAAGATTTTATTAAAAGGGGGGAAAGAAGCACTTCACAGTAACCTTGTATTAGAACACTGTTGGCACGAAGCTTTAGAAACCAACGGGTTATCTAAAGACTGGATTAAATTACTTCATTTAAAACGTGAAGAAACTCAAGAATTTCTTAAAAATCCAACAGAGCCATTAGATCTCATAGTACCTAGAGGAGGTGAACGTTTAATTAACTTTGTTAAAACACATGCCACTTGTGCTGTGTTGGTCAGCGGACGTGGTAATAACTTTTTGTATGTCTCAGAACATGCAGATTGGAGCAAAGCTGTAAACGTCATTATCAATGCAAAAACAGATAAAATATCTGGATGTAATGCCTTAGACAAGGTACTTATAAATAAAAACTTACCACAGTACGACACCAAAATAAAAATGCTTAAACAAAAACTAGAACAACATCATGTTGAAATTCTAGTCGATCATAAAATCTCTGATATTTTACCAGAGCATAACACCATTGCAGATCACAATATATGGTATGAAGAATTTTTAGCATTAAAACTACTTATTGGCGAAGTAGCTTCATTAGAGGATGCCATTGCAACAATAAATAAATACTCAGGTAAGCATTCGGCATCCATTATTACCGAAGAAAAAGCAGAAGCTATGACCTTTATGCACAATGTAGATAGCGCTGCAGTATATCATAATGCATCGACCCGATTTACGGATGGTGGACAAATGGGAGTAGGTGCTGAGTTAGCCATCAGTACAGACAAACTGCATCATCGCGGTCCTTTAGGGTTAAACCAATTAGTCACCAATAAATATTACGTTTATGGTGATGGTCAAGTGCGTGTTTAAAGCAATGTAGAAGGTCTACAGTGTACCGATTTACAAATTTAATATCTGAAAATTAGGATTTTACACATAAAAACCTTATACTAAAGGTTATGATTACACAAGACAAAATTAAATACGCCGAAGAATTAAGTAACTCCATATCTTACCTTGAAAATTTAGGGTACTCAAATATTAAAGCCGATTTAAAAGGTTATGAAACCCCTAAATCTTATCATAAAAAAGGAAGTGACGTTGACGTTACCCCAGATATTGTGGCAGAAAAAGAAGGACGTAAACATATTTTTGATCTCAGTCTAAAGTCTGAAAAACCCAGATTATTAAAATCCAAGTGGCTGTTTCTAAAAACTTTGAGTCAGTTAAAATCATATCGTTTTCGATTAATAACCATGAGAGGTCACTATAAATTCACCAACGAAACGGTAGACGCTATAAATCTTGATACGGTTAAACTACTAAAGATTTAAAAAAAATCATTAGTATTGTGTAACATTTTATAACACTGTTGCGTATAATAAAAGCAACATGTTGTTGTTAAATTGCACAAATCTTAGATAGAAATGAGACAGCTTAAAATTACCAAGCAGGTTACTAACAGGGAAACTGCATCCTTAGATAAATACTTACAAGAAATTGGTAAGGTCGATCTTATTACAGCAGACGAAGAGGTAGAATTAGCTCAACGCATTAAAGCTGGAGATCAAATTGCTTTAGAAAAATTGACTAAAGCCAACTTACGATTTGTGGTTTCTGTAGCTAAGCAATATCAAAATCAAGGTTTAACTTTACCAGATTTAATTAATGAAGGTAACTTAGGTTTAATTAAAGCGGCACAACGTTTTGATGAAACACGTGGTTTTAAATTCATTTCTTATGCTGTTTGGTGGATTCGTCAATCGATTCTTCAAGCTTTAGCTGAACAATCTCGAATTGTACGTTTGCCATTAAATAAAATTGGTTCTATTAACAAAATTAATAAGACCTTTGCCTTTTTAGAGCAAAGCCATGAGCGACCACCTTCTGCTGAAGAAATTGCTAAGGAATTAGACATGACTATTAACGATGTTAAAGAGTCTATGAAAAACTCTGGTCGTCACGTCAGTATGGATGCTCCTTTAGTTGAAGGTGAAGATTCAAATTTATATGATGTTTTACGTAGTGGTGAATCTCCTAATCCAGACCGAGATTTATTACACGAATCGTTAAGAACAGAGATTGAACGTGCCTTAGAAACTTTAACACCTCGTGAAGCTGATGTTATCCGTTTGTATTTTGGTTTGGCTAGTCAGCACCCAATGACTCTAGAAGAAATTGGTGAAACATTCGACTTAACACGTGAGCGAGTAAGACAAATAAAAGAAAAAGCGATTAGACGTTTAAAACATACGTCTAGAAGTAAAATATTAAAGACATATTTAGGTTAGTTATTAGTATATTTAGCGACTAACCTAATAATGGTAACAACAGTTACAAACATAACTGTTCGTTTTTTGATTGATGAAAGAACCCACGGCTGATTACCGTGGGTTCACTTTTTTGTAGCCGACTTAAATGAAAGTGTCGTAAGCCTGTATCAACAGATCTAAACTACATCATCTTTTAAATTACATATAGAACTTCCCTATTTCTTTTACTATTAAAATCGAGACTTAATTATGACATTTTAAGTACATTTGCAGCAACTTAAAAACACAACACAAAATGGCTTCTAAATTAATTGCTCCATCAATGCTTGCTGCAGATTTCGGCAACCTTCAACGCGATACTGAAATGGTAAATAATAGTGACGCGGATTGGTTTCATATCGATGTTATGGACGGACATTTTGTTCCTAATATCTCTTATGGAATGCCTGTTATTGCTGCCATAAAAAAACACGCTACAAAACCTTTGGATGTTCATTTAATGATAGAACAGCCTGAACGTTATATTGAGGATTTCGCCAAAGTTGGAGCTGACATCATTACGGTACATTATGAATCTACCGTGCATTTACACCGTACGTTAAGACAAATTAAAGATGTCGGTTGTAAAGCTGGTATTGTCCTCAATATTACCACTCCGTTAAACGTTTTAGAAGACATTCTTCCAGAATGTTATATGATATTATTAATGTCTATAAATCCAGGTTTTGGTGGTCAGAAATTTGAAGACATCACCTATAAACGTGTTAAAAACCTTAGAAAGATGATTGACGAGCAAGGTTTAGATACGCGTATTGAAATTGACGGTGGAGTTACCGACAAAAACATAGAACAACTCGTAGCAGCAGGAGCTGACACTTTTGTTGCGGGAAGTCATGTATTTAAAAGTGATAACCCAACGGCCACTATTACAACCTTAAAAGCGTTAGCTAATTCCTAAAATAAATAAAAATTACTGTATTTTCATTAGTGACTGATATAATAATGTCTAATGAACGCCAATGGTAATGTTAATAGCCTTTTTAATTGCGCTTATACCAAAACATTTAAATCTCTACTTTTACTTGAATTGTGATTATTTTAATTCAAAATTGTAGGGATTAGATGTTGTTTATTTATCATCATAAGATATAAAACTAACTACGGAGTTACTACGAAGTATGTACGGAGTTAGTACGGAGTATCTAATTAACACCTTATGGCACTAGTTTTTTACTATTTTAGCTAAAAACATTATACATTAAGAGGAATACAACTCCACGTTTTAAAATTGCTTCAACATATAATTGATTAAATCTGTGGTTGTCACAATGCCCACTAAGCGCCCATGTTCTACCACAGGTAAAGCGTGAAATTCCTTTTGGGCTAAAATGACTGCCACTTCTTTTATAGTGGTATTTGATTTTACGGTGACTACATTTTTAGCCATGACTTGGTCTATGGTAAACATATTGTAAACGAGTGTTTCAATTTCAGTTTCAGACTCATCTACGGCATCTGCAAAACTTATACGCAGTAAATCGGTATAGCTTAACATCCCTAGAATTACCTTTCCATTCACTACAGGAATATGTCTAATTTTGTGCCTTTTAAATAAAAGTTCTGCCGTTTCAAGTTCATCGGATTTATTAAGCGTAATAATGTTTGTAGACATTATTGAAGCTACTGTCTCTGTAGTATTCATGACTTCTCTGTTTTATAATTCACTATTAAAAGTAGAATATAAAACACGGATAAAATATGATAAATGTCACGTCTCTAGTAAATGAATTTGAACTAGAGGTTATTTTTTATTGCCATAACCATAATTATAGCCATAGTTATAACTGTAACCATAAGACTTACTCGCTCCTACACTATTAATAACATAAGCCATGTTTTTTAGTTTCCCCGTTTCCGCAAGGTCTTTAGAGTAGTTTAAAAGATTCTTCTCTGTATAATTAGCCCGAGCCAAATAAACTGTAGCATCAGCCAGTTGCGATATTAACATGGTATCTGTGACCAAAATCGTTGGCGCTGTATCGACAATAATATAATCAAACTGCTCTTTAGCCTCTTCTATCAGCTTTGTAAAACGACCGTTAGTAAGGAGTTGTGCAGGATTTGGAGGAATATCACCAGATAATAAAATACTATGGTTTGGATGCTTATCAAAACCTTTAATTAGAGATGCTCTCCAATTATAGCTATCATCATGAAGATAGTTAGATAAGCCTGGCTTGTGCTTATCCTCATGAATATGATTATGAATTTGCGGGTTTCTTAAATCGGCACCGATTAATAGCACTTTTTTGTTAATACTCGATAAGGCAAGAGACAAATTAAGACTTACAAAGGTTTTACCTTCTCCCTTAATGGTAGAAGTACAATAAATCACCTTTGCTTTTCCATCATTCTTAGCAGGCAATATAAAATCTACATTAGAGCTTAAAATTCTGAAAGACTCAGCTAAAGCTGTTCTTGCATTAGGATCATCGAAAACACTATTCTCTTTTTGCTTTACATCAGGAATCTCACCAATAAGCGGAGTTTTAGAATTTATTTTAGTGATATCTTCTTTACTATGAAGTTTTGAATCTAACATAAAAATAAGATACAATATACCAAACGGTAATAACAACCCTACTAAAATAGCTCCAGCAAACACGATATTACGCTTTGGCGAAATAGGTTCAAAACCTGACAAAGCATATTCAACAACTTTAATTGAAGGTTCTGTAATCGCTAAATTAATAGCTGCTTCTTCTCGCTTTTGTAGTAATAAAAGGTATAAGCTCTCTTTAATGTGTTGTTGTCGATTAATAGCACGAAGGAGTTTTTCTTTTTCAGGTATTTGAGCCACTTCCCCAACAAATCCACGATTTCTAACATTTAGCTGTTCCCTTGAAGTTTCCAATTGGCTGACATAGGCTTTTAAAGATCTATTAATATTAGATTTTAATTCCTCTACTTGAGATACAGCCTGCTTTACCAAAGGGTTATTTACACCACCACTATTTAAAAACTTATCTCTATTGATTACGGCATTATTATATTCAGCAATTAGCACATTAATTCCCGAATTATCTACACCTATATTAGAGGGTAATAAATCGGATTCTGAATCTGTGTTTAGTGAATTTTCTAACAACTTGGTAAGCTCTAATTGGCTCTCGATTTGAAATACTTCTTGTTCCGACTTCGTTCGTTTTTCTAGGCCTAATTGCGCATCTACCGTAATATCCACTAAATTATTCCGTTGTTTGAAATCTTTTCTGTCAACTTCAATAGAGTCTAATTCCTCAGCTAAAAACACAAAACGTTCATCTATAAAATTTAAAGTTCTTTTAGAAATAAGCTGTCTGTCTGATATACCATCCTTATCAAATACATCCATTAACGTATTTAGTATCTTCTCTGAAAGAACTCTATTTTTCCCCTTAATACTCAGTTTCAACAAATCACTTTGCTCGCCTATAGACTCAACACTAATTTTAGACTTTAAGCCTAGCGCAACATTTTTTATCGGGCTAAAATTCACTATATAAGTCTTACCTTCTAGTTCTGTCTGTAAGGCTGAAGCTATATTAACTTTAAATGGCAAATTATCTAGAGTGTTATCCGTATTATAACCGGGAAACTCATACCCTTTTTCTAAAATTAAGTCAGTGATATGGAGTCCTTCATTTGTAATATTTAATTTAAAGGATTGTTTCTTTATAATGCTATCTGAATCAATCAGTTGCTCAAACGTAAAAGGAAAGGTTTCTAATTTTGAAGTTTGAATGGTACCTTCCTCATAAAAACTCGTTGTTAGATTTAGTTCTCTCACAACGCGATTCATTATCAAATAGGAATTTAATATTTCTATCTCATTTTCCAAATTGATATTTGATCGTTTAAATATAAAAGCAGATGTCGGTAATTCTAAACCATCAGATTCATCTAAAATCTTGACTTTAGAATACGTTTCGTATACCGGTGCCGTGTAACGCAAATATAAAAAAGCGCTAAGTGAAGTTAATACTAAAGTTAAAACAAACCATGGCCAATACCTTAAATAGCGACGAAGTTCTTGTTTTAAATCTATACTGCCATCGTCTTCAAACGTGTACATATTATTAAATGAATTCTCCATAGCGTTATCGCGTTAATAAAATGGTTATACTAAGCGCTAAAGACGCAATGGTTAGAACCGTGCCAATATTTGCAATAAATCCTGACTCCTTAACTTTAGGATCATTAGGATTAACGATTATATTATCATTAGGCTTTATATAATAGTATTCACTATTCATGAAGTCTGTAGAAGTTAAATCAATATGTGAAATTTTACGCACACCATTAACGTCCCGCGTTATGATAATGTCATTTCTTTTCCCATTAATAGTTAAATCCCCTGCATAACCTAAGGCCTGTAATAAGGTAATATTTTGTTCCGTAAACGTATATGTACCAGGTTTATTCACTTCTCCTAAAACTGTAATTTTAGCGTTTAATAAGCGGACATTAATTGATGGGTTTTTTAAATGCCCTCCTTCAATTAATAAATCTTCTATTTTAGCACCTACCTCTTGAATCGTTAAGTTTGAGACTGAGATCTCTCCTAAAACTGGAAAACTTATATTTCCTTCATTAGAGACTAAATAGCCTTCTAACCGTATTAATTCAATAGAATTTATAGATGCTCCAGAAACGACTCTGTTATAAGGAATCACAGCTTCTGGAATTAAACTTTCCACTGTTATTTTTAAAATATCGTTAGGCTGAATAGTTACCTCTTGATAATCAATAGGTGTATTACCATTATAATCCGCATCCTGTAAATATAAGATGTCCTTTTTTGAAGCACATGATGATACTATAATTAGCAGTAGTATTACTAAAATTTTAACTCGCATATAATTGTTTATTAATGGGCGGCAAATATAAAGTATTTATAGTTATCTAACTATCATACTTTTATTGCTCTTGATCAATGAATCATCTTAAAAACTCAACTCTTTTTTCTAATTTTTCGTAATCTTCTTTTTATTAAAAATGGTGCATAAAACATTACTGTTCCATAAACCAATAATAAAGCAATTTGCATATTTAAATCTAAATGCAACATATTAAATGCTATAATAATTATGACCAAGTTTATCGATACAATAGTCAATGTTGTTTGTAAGTGCGAGAAACCATATAAAATAAATCGATGATGCACATGATTTCTATCGGCTTCAAACGGACTCTTTTTAAGAATAAAAATTCTAATAAAGAATATTCTAAAAGTATCCATTAATGGATAAAACAACATTGCTAAAATTAAAGCAGGTGACGAACCAAAATACAGAGTATTTGTATCATTTTGAGTTTGAGAAATAAAGCTTATGGCAAAAAACGCTAGAAGAAAACCAACAATCATAGACCCTGTATCTCCCATAAATATTTTTTTATTATTTGAGAAATTGTACCTCAGAAATGCTGTTAATGCCCCAATTAAAGCCACGGATATCGTTGCTAAACTTAAATCACCTGAATTATAAAACAGTACACTAAACACGGTACTGATTAATAAGGCGACACTGCCTGCTAAACCATCCACTCCATCAATTAAGTTATAAGCATTAATAATTAAAATATAAACAAAGAGTGTAAAGAAGATAGACACCCAATATGGCAATACATCTACGTCTAAGATTCTAGAAAAGCCAATAATACGAGTATCGGTAAATAAAATTAACAATGCTGCAGCCAATATTTGACCTGTAAATTTTTTCCGTGCTGACAAGACCGTTAAATCATCTTTTAAACCTAAAAAAAACAATATCGTTAAGCCACCCATTACCAACAATAACACCTTAGTATTAAGCATTGCCCCAACAATAGTCATTACTACAACTAAACTAAAAAATATACCAATTCCCCCTAACGTAGGTGTTCTATTAGAGTGCATACTTCGACCATCAGGCTCATCCATTAAATGCTTGGTATTTGAAACAAACAAAATAGTAGGAAAAGTTTGATACGCTATAACAAAAGCTAAAACAAAGGCAGATACCAACCAAACAAAAGGCCTAATTTCTGGGTTAAAATTTTCGAGTAAGATTTTAATCATATTTAAATTAATGTCTATACTATCAGACATCTCTTATTTGTCGGCAAGGTACAAATTATTGCGCTAGTAACATTCCTTATAGTAATTTTAAAATAAATGTATGTTAAATTTAATATAAAAATAACTATTTATTAATAATTGAAGTTATCGTTGAAATAATTCTGGTTGCTGTATTCCCGTCCCAAAGAGGAATCTCATTTCCGTTTTTCCAATCTCCAGCGAAAAGCGTTTCTAAATATGGTTTAAGGTTTTCAGGATTTGTCCCAACTAATTCATTAGTTCCTAAAGTAATCGTTTCTGGTCTTTCGGTATTATCTCTTAAGGTTAAGCATGGCACTCGCATAATTGATGCTTCTTCAGTAATTCCTCCAGAATCCGTGATGACCGCTTTTGCTCTTTCTACTAAAAAATTAAATTCTAAATAACTTAATGGCTCTACGGTATGTAATCTTGAATGACTGATATTAAGGCGTTCTAGTATTTTTGCTGTTCTTGGGTGTACAGGAAAAACTAGAGGTAAGTCTTGCGTATTCGCTATAATTTCATCAATCATGTCTTTTAGCTGTGATTCTTCATCTACATTAGCTGGTCTGTGGAGTGTCATTACGATGTAATTTCCTTCTTCCAACCCTAAGGTGTTCCAAATTTTTGGTTGTGTAAAATTAGGACGCTGCTTTAACAAGGTATCAATCATGGTGTTTCCTACGAAAAATATCTTATCGTCTTTAACTCCACTTTGCTTCAAATTTGTATTCGCTGTTTCGGAAGTTGTAAAAAAGTAATTTGTAATACTATCGGTAACCAATCTATTAATTTCTTCAGGCATAGACCAATCGTCTGAACGAATACCACCTTCGACATGCGCTACTTTGGTGTGTAATTTCTGAGCGACCAATGCGCAAGCCATTGTAGAGGTGACATCACCAACCACTAAGACCAAATCTGCAGGATTAGCCATTAATTCTTTTTCGAAACTAACCATAATTGCCGCCGTTTGCTCAGCTTGAGTACCACCACTACATTCTAGGTTCACATGTGGCTCAGGAATTTCTAGTTGTTCAAAAAAACTACCAGACATATTTTTATCGTAGTGCTGCCCTGTATGCACTAAACGGTAACCCATATCTCCATGGTCTTGTTTTGCTTTTTGAATGGCATGAATGATTGGAGCAATCTTCATAAAATTTGGGCGCGCACCTGCTATTATTGTGATTTTGTACATATTTGAGATTAACAATTGAATTTAACTACTTTTTAAGGTGATCTTACAATCTTAAAAAAACACCCCTAAAGTCCCCTCAAGGGGACAATATTATCAATTAAAATTTTGATTATTTGATTAAAACTTTTTTGAATTTAATATCTATTTAAATGCAAATTAACAAAAAAACGGACTAAATGGATCTGTCTTTTTATTCTAGATGGCTGACTTATTAATCGATACGTCCATTCCATATTATTTTTAACCCACCAGTTTGGGGCCCGTTTTACATTACCTGTAAACACATCAAAACTACCTCCTAAGCCTTGATAAACGGCTTGATGTTCTTTTTGAATACGTTCCATTAACAACTCTTGCTTTGGCGACCCCATGGCTACAAAAACCACATCTGGTTGGTGCTTTTTAATATCTTCTACCAACGCTAATTCTTCGGCTTCCGTTTTAATATAGCCGTTTCTAAAATTGCATATATTTATGCCCTTATATTTCGCCTTTAATTTTGTAACCGTTGCATCAATGACCTCTTGTTTCCCACCTACTAAATAGAAGGATTTGGTTTTATAATAATTGGCAACCACATCTAACCACAATTCACAGCCAGGAATCTTAACGACTTTATCTATTCCTTTTTTCTGTAAAGCCCAAACCGCTCCAATACCATCTGGATAGCCCATATTTCTATTGATTAACGCTCTACTTTCGTCTGTAGCATGCAAAATTTTCTCTGCATTAACAGCCACCATAATTTTATGGTTATCAAAGGCATATTGCATTAATTCTTTTCTGGATGTTGGAGCAAACGTCATGACTCCGTTTAAGGACTTAGCCTCCATATTATTTAGATTTTGTTTCTAGTAAGTAGTGTGCCATAGCATTAAACATAAAGGCATTAGACCACCGCATATAAGATATTTTAGAACTCAAGCCTCGTCTATATTGATAATAAAAGTAGCCTTTTTTATGTTGCATATTATCAATCGTCCAATGTAATACCTTAGAAAGTAAAGCCTCATGAGGTTGAAAAGCTTTCATCTTAGATAAGGTTACAATGACTTGTGCTGGACAATGAATATCTATTGGAAACGTTTTATCGTGGTAATATTTTGGCATCCCATTAGCTTCAAAGAAATTGTCTAAATAGTATTTTAATCCTTTATCTAAATACGTTTGACAACTTAGATCACCTGTATTTTGTTGATAGGTTTTAATAGCATCTAAATTAAAGCCTGTGTGAAAACTATCGATCCAGGATTGTACGGGCAATAAGCCATAAATCCAAGATCCATCTTTACTTTGTAGATCGCAAGCCGCAATTACAGCTTGTTTTGCTAAATCGGCATGTTGTTGATTTTTGGTATATTTATAAGAATAGCTTAATATTTTAGCCCCTAATAAAGATGCATTAATCACGGTATTATTGCCATCTAGCACACTATAAGAAAACATGATTCCGCTACCTTGTTTTGTTCTCGATAAATCATTAACCACGAAATCGGCAGCCGTTAACGTTTCTTTTAAAACATGTTCATTCTTAGTGATTTCGTAACTTTCTAGTAAAGCTTCAACACAAAAACAAGTGGCAACAACCGTTGGAGTATACTTCTTAAACAAAAACAAACGTCTCGCTTGCCAATCGAAATTATAACCCCAAGCTGACCCTGAATAGCCTTTAGACCTTAAGCTTAATAGTAATTCTGAAAGTTCGTTAATACGTTTTAAAATTTGGTCTTTGGTTCCGAATTCTTCGTTACCCGTTTCAGCTAATTTATATAAGCGACAATACCCTAAAAGAAATAAAGCCAAACCCTTTGTATTATGCTCTTTTGGCACCAAAAGCAGCTTTCTAAAATTAATAGGACTTCGTTTAAATCCCTGAATCCAAGCCAATCGTGCTAAATCCCAATGCTTTAATGGTAAGGCCTGAAACACCTTTGAGTTCATTCCGTCGTAAGGATCCCAACCTTTGAAGTTTTCGGTTTCACAGTAAGATTTGAGTTTCTTGAAAGAATTAGCTATAGTGTTCATACTTTTATTTCAAATATTTAGAAATACCATCCTTATATTGAGGATTATCAAATACATCATAGTCTAAATCTCTAGTATCTCCAATTATTTTAGCAGGATTGCCGCCTACTATTTTATACTCTGGAACACTTTTATTAACTACTGAATTAGGAGCAATAATTACATTATTATCTATAATCACAGGACCGATTATAACACTATTTACACCTATCCATACCTTATTCCCTATTTTAGGTACGTTCTTATACGGGAATTTACGACCTGTAGTTACTCTCATTCCAATGATACAATTCTCACCTATAACAGTTCCCTTTACCAATAGGGTTGACAAACCTTGATATGCAAATTTAGATCCCTCTCCAATACTAACACTAGATGGGATTCGACTATTAAATATAAGAAAAATAAGCCCTTCAAAAACCTTAGGAATTATAGGAATCTTTAATTTATAAATAAAATGAGCAATTTTATAAAGTAGTAGCATATTTAATTAATTAAGATTTCTTCTAGTTTTAAAGCAACCTTAGATGCCATGAAATATTTACAAGCATATTCGCGGTTGTACCTCCCCATCTCTCTGCACCTTTCTGAGTTTTCCAATAAACTTAGTATTCTTTCAAAATATTCTTTCGGTTCATGACTTTCGATTAAGTATCCCATTTTATCTTCTTCAAAGAAATCAAACAAGCCTCCAACAGGTCTTGATATAATTGGCAAACCAAAAGCCATGGCTTCTAGAACTGATGTCGGCATGCCTTCTCCATGTGAAGGAAGAATGTATATTGAGGCTTTAGTAAAAGATTCAATTAGTTTATTTCCCGATATATTACCCAGGAATTCCACTCCTTGAAGATTATTATCAATCACAAATTGTTTTGCCATAGTCAATTTAGAACCGTTACCAGCAATAGTTAAAGTTGCACTTGGAAACTTTGACTTAACGTCTAAAAAAGCTTCTAAAGTCGTAAATATTCCTTTATAAGTTTCAACCCGTGTAAGAAAAAGAATATTAGAATCCCATGACTTAGCATTAAAATCAAATTCACTTAGCAATTCATCGTTTACTTTAGTTGTGGTTTGATAGATTGGTTTTGTAATACCCCAGTTTATTAAATCATTTTTAAATGCTTTAGCTAAAACAATTAATTTATCTGCCTTATTAAATATTTCAGTAAATTTAGATGCGTTTTTGTTTAATTCATTAACCATATTTTTTGACCAACCATGAAAAAAAACTACTGTTTTAATTTTAAAAAATGTAGCAATTTTTAAAAATAACGCATCCCTTTTAATTGCCGTTTTTCCTAATGAAGGATTTAATAAGATTACATCATAATTGGCAAAAGCACATAAAAAAATAAATTTGATATAATCATAAATTAAAAATAAGGAACCCGGCACGCCTTTTCGTCCTCCAATAAAATTGTATTTTACCTTTTCTGTCCAGAATGGTTTTAGCCCTTTATAATGGTTGGCTACTCCCCCAAAAAAAGAAGTGTCTGGAGTATTTATTAATATTTTCATTTAATAACGTTGCTTTTTCAATTTAAACATTTTATACAAAAACATAAAAAGTTCTAAGCGTTTACTTTTGTAAAAACTCCATTCCCCATTGTATTGTATTTTTTTTCCTTTAGATGCATTTTTAAAGACGTATACACTATCTGTAGCATGATTACTTGGTGGAATTCTACCAAAATCGAATTCTTGAAAACTCTCACCTTTTAATTGTTCAAATATTTTTTGCATTATAAAGTAGGTTGCTCCATTTCCTCGCGCTTCTAACGCGTTTGCAGCATACACATCTGACGCATAAGGCTTATTGTCATGTATTATTCTTGCTGCAACAGGTTGGTCTTGCTTATCATATACCACAAACAATCTCATATCGGGACTATCTAAAAGGCTCTTTAAGCTTTTATCTTCTAACTGATAACTTAAGTTTTTTAAATCTGCCATTTCCTTGAACATCAAAATTACTGATTTAATAACTTCATCTGTTATCGTCGTAACTTCTCCAAACCTTAACTCGGACGCCACCGCTTTTTTTACATTTCTTTTCCAATTTCTGTTGAAACTAAAATCGTCTTGAATTTGAAAATTAATTGTTAAAGGACATGTAAATCCACCAATAGGCCTAACAAAACCTGCTCTTCTTAAACCTATTTCAAATTCTATATTATACTCATTATCGCTATTTAACTCAATACCTTGATAATCTGTTTTACTCAAATTTTCATAAAACTTAATAACCTTTTTCTCATCTATATTTTGTGAGACTGCCTCACCGTTAATTAAGAGAAGTTTTTTATTAGTGAATGGTATTTTTTGTGCTCTTCCCCATAAGGCAATATTCACATTAGTATCATTATCAACATAAAAACAAATATCGTTTTTTTTATGCAATGCATGCTTATACCATCCGTTTGATTGGGTAAAAGGAATCTTCTTTATTTTTTTCTGAATTTCAAAAAAAACGTCTGCATCTTTAATCTCTATCATTATATTCTTTTTTGAAATATTTTACTCCATTTACCAATTTTAATAAATCTTATTTTAGAATCGTAATCAAAGCCACTTTTAAGTTGCACTTTAAGCGCTGGTTTATTTTCTTTTAACACTAAAGCTAGTACCTCCGATCTCTGTTGGTCTAATATTTTTTTCAATCTAAAGATATTCATCATAGAATGATAACCTTTTCCCCTATGTTCTGGGCTACAAAATGAATCTTCTAACAATGCTTGTTTAGGTTTTAAGCCTTCTTTCTTTTCAAAAACTGTTGGGTAGTTCATATCTCTCCAAGAAATCCATGTTAAATATTGTATTTCTTCATTTTTAACAATAGCATAACATGAGTAATTACCACTAAGAAATCTATTTTTATAGAGTTTGATTTTCTCAGAATTGACAAATTCAATCTTAGAAATGTCTTTCACCAAGAGCTCTCTAACCTCTGAGTAATTATACTGATTAAACTTACGTGTTATATCTAGTTCATTCAACTTGTACTTTAATAAAAAAAATGTTTCTATTATAATCCCAAATTTACGAAGTACAGCTTTAAAAAGTCTCGGTACTGCTGACCACCCATATTGATCAATAAAGCTTTTTATCTTCATTTTTTTCTATTTAGATACAGTTTTAACAACAATACGCCTATAGAGTCCGATGCATTTACACCTAGTCGTTTTAATTCTAAAGGTGTATTTTCTTGTACATTAAAACCAGGTTGTGTTGTAAACCCATACTGTATTGCACTCTTATTTAAAATCTTCAAAGAATCCGCATTGTATAACCCATTAGGGTATGCGAAATAGTTACATGGTTTTTGCAATTTACTTTCCAAAGTTTCTATAGAGGTCTGTATTTCATCTTCTTGTTTTGTGTAATCTAAAAAAGATAATATAGAATGTTGGTGGGTGTGTGGTGCTATTTTAAACCCATATTTATCTATTTCTTTAACCTCTTCCCAATTCATCATTACACGCTGTTCTGATGTTTCTATTAGTTTTTCATTTTGTTTTATCCAAGTTTCAATAGAATGTCCTTGATTCATTCTTTTTAAGGCAGCTTCTACTTCCTTTTCGCGTTTATATTTTTTTTCCACTAAGAACCTTAGCTTGTCATGAGTTAACCAATCACTTGTCCCGATAATATGAGTTACAATAAAGAATATTACTTTTACATTCTGTTTTTTTAGAATAGGAAAAGCGATATCGTAATTATCTTTATAGCCATCGTCAAAAGTTAATAGTATATGTATTCCGCTTGTTGTTTTGTCTCCAAAAAACTCATTTGGATAGCTAAACTTAAAATGCTTTTTTAAAAATCTTATTTGTTTATTAAAATTAGAACCATAACCCGATTTTAAGGTTTTACCACGATTTAATTTATAATTATTATATTCTGAAAAATTGTGATAATTTAAAATGACCAAATATGGTTGATCCTTCAATCTGTATTTCAAGAAATAGATCCCGCCTAATCTCAAAAAAAGAAAGCCAATCGTCTCCTTTATCATTAACGAAATTAACCGATTCAGTTTCATTATTTTATAAGCTTTTTCGTTTTGAGCAAGTCTAGCAAGACCATATGATGAACAGGACTATTTAATAAGACCATAATTAGTATTAAAATTAAATTAATTTTTAAACTCACCGTAAAGTCTGAGGAATAAAACAAATGTGTATATAAAAATACAATTACCATAGCACGCCTTGTTAGAGTTGAGACATTTGTTTTTATTGACTTATTTATTAGAATAATTCTACATATTAAAATTATAGTAAAAAAACTCAGAAAAAAACCACCAGACACAACGTCTCTTGTAAAACCTACAATACCGTATTTATATCCTAAACTTTGCATAGCAATATCCGATTTTGTTGCCCCAAAACCGAGTCCCAAAAAAAACAACGATGAATCCGAAAACGTGTTTTCTATGATTCTCGAAGAGGTATTTGACCGACCAATTGTACTCCCATACTGATCTGTAGCATCTTCATAGTCATCCGCGTAATTAAGAGAATTAGTAACAATCTCAACAACAGTCTCATTACCTGACAAACCATAATTTAGACCTTTGGAATTTATCATTCCATAAATCATCAAAGGAAAAATAAGCATACCTGCCAATGCTAGTCCTGCTATTTTCTTTTTAATAAAACCATTTTTTGTTAATGTTGGCAAAGCTAATAGTATTGTTGAAATTAACACTAAAGGAATAATAAAATATATACCTCGCTTACCACTGGAAAAACCTACTAGTAAACCACTAAAGAACAGTAAAATTAAAACTATAAGTGTTTTAGTATCTAACCTATGAGAAAAAAGATAATAAACTAGAATTAAGGTTGAAATTATTAACGGAAACACCGTAGCTGTTGTACCACCCAAACTAGACATCAATCCAACATAGCCCTCAACCCTGGCCCCAAGAACAAAGATATTAAACAGAGCCCCTACCCCTTGTATTAAGATCATTATACAAAGAAATTTTAATATAAGGCTCCATTGATTTAACGTTATAGGTCGAGAAAATAATTGGTTATAAATTAAGTAAGTATAAAAAAGGAAACGCATATAAAAGAAAGCATCAACAAGCGAACCGTTATTGCTAAAACCAACAAAAAAAGACACCAAGCACAAAAATAAAAAAACACTTGCTCCTGGCATTTTAAAATTAAATTTAAACTGAAACAAAATAAAAGCTAATGCGGCTCCGTCAATTAGATATTGAATTAATGACGAAAAAAAGAATATTCTCTCCCACATTCCCTGCGTAAACACCAAGAACATCAATAAAAGAAATAGCTTTAATTTTATTTGGCTCATAAGCTTTTACAAAAATCAAATAAATTATTTGCCTGTTTATCCCAAGTATAATTAGCGCTTACAAAATCAATAGTATTTTGAGATTTATGTTCGTTTAGCAAGTTACGATCTATAATTTGAGCTATGCTTTTACTTATTTCCTCTATCTGATTATCACGAGTCGCATCGTATAAAAAGATAAGTTTTGAATCTTTTCCAAACACATCTGTAAAAGCCTCTAAATCAGGAGCTAAAGCTTTTTTTCCCATGGCTAGATATTCCATCAATTTTATTGGGCTAGACACACGCCAGGCCATAAAATTAGGAAAAGGGAGCACAGGTAAGTCACAATCCATTATATATTGGGGTATGTCCTCTAACGGTACTGGCTTCAATAATTTACACCAATCTTCAAGATTATTACTCTTTATATAGGATTCAATTCCTCTATCTACACAAATACCAACTAAAGTGAGCTCAATAGCATAGCCCTTTTTAACCAAATCTTCACAGGCTTTTATTAAGGTTAAATTTCCTCTAGACATTGATATGCCTCCATGATAAAACACCTTAAAAACCGAATTTATCTCTGATTTCGTATATTCTTTAGGGTTAAACAAATTAATATCTGCACCAGAACTCCAATTCACGGTTGGCAATTTAGACTGGTACTCTTGCATTACATAACGCTCCATAAACGGTGTAATAAAACTTAAACCATCAAAACATTTAACTGCTAATTTAAATTTTTTATGAAATACAGCCATATCCTTATCAAAGGTTTCTGGATTAGTAGGCGTCGTACGAATATCCACTATAAACTTATTCCCTTTACGTAATAGCTTGTTAATATAGATTGCAGGCTTTATATTTTTAATTAAATCCTGATTTACAATTAAGACTATTGATTTATTCGTTAGTATTAGTACAATCGATTTAAATAATACCGAAATTTTAAACTCAACCGCTTTAATATATTTATTTTTAAAAAACCCAAGATAATTTATATTGTTTTCCAAGCCAAAGTACTTTTTAGATTTGGCAAAGGAACAATAATATTGGACATCAACCCCTTTCTTGATACCTGCTTTAATTATCTCAGACCGAGAAGAGAAATTTGTTACTCTATCTAGTTGCTTTGATTCAAACCAATGTAGTTCCATTTTCCTCTAGTTTTAATAAGTCCCCAATTATATTTAAATTGTTCTCTAGATTATGTTCTTCAAGAACATACTTCATAGCAGTATCTTGCATTGTTCGCAAAACGTCTTTATTCTTTTTCAAAAATGTTATTTTTTGAATCATTTGATCGATTGTTGGACATAAAAAACCAACCTCATAAGTCGTTAAAATATCATCTGGGTTGGAGTTCATACTCATTACAATATTCTTCCTTAACCAGGCTTGAATAAACGTATTTGAAAATCCCTCATAATCACTTGTATTAATTAAGATATCTGCACCCAACAACACCTCATTAACTTCTGCATTGGATAGTTCGCCTAAATACTCGAACATAGCGTTATTTTCCTCTTCTTGCTTTATTATATTTTTATATTTTGGCACCATCCTCCCTATCATTTCAAATTTAACCTCCTTAAATTCTCTAAAATGTTTTACTAAATTTACAAATAGATCTGGTCTTTTTAAGCTCTTCATATTCGCAATCCAAACAATTTTTAAAACTGTTTCACTTTTAACGACTAAATTCTTATTATCATAAGGAGCCGCTTGTTTTAAAAATAAACCTTTGCGATTATGTTTTTGTTGTAATTCAACTTCTTGCCATTTATTTTGCACAATAATATCTGTGGCTAGTTTAAACGCTCTTTTTACATATCTATTTTCAATAATATCTAAGGGCTTAATTAGACTTATTGACCTCTCTAATACTTTTAAATCATTATCAGATGCTATAGCCCAAATATGAGGAATGCTATGCTTTAACGCATATTCAGATGCAAATCCACTCCATGAGGAGAAAAACCTTGTATAAATACCATCTGGTTGAACCTGATTCAAAATAAGATTAATCTTATTTTGATATAAAAACCAGCGATTACCAAAACGTTTAGATAATTTAATTCTTGATAGTGGGTGTAAAATTAAATTTTTGTGACTTTTATTTTTTATTGAAATTCCCTTATCTTCATATATGTAATGAACTTGAACATTTTTTTCTAGTAGAAAATTAACCAGATACTTAATTTGTACCTCAGCGCCTCCCATGGCCTGTTCCCAAAATGCCGGATGTAGTATGACAATTTTCTTATTCAATACCTGCTGCTTTTAAAAAATCATCAAACCCGTTAAACACGGCTTTATTATTTTTTTTGAAATGCTCATAGGCATTTCCCAATTGTTTTTTTATCCGTATTTCGGGGCAATCTTGATCACCATTAATAAAAAGTGGAAATTCCTCCCAAAACTCCTCAATTCTTGGTTTTCTGTTAAATCTTTCTTGAATACTTCTCGCATAATCGAAAGCCTGCTCAACCGACTCTTCTTTTCTTTTCTTATAATAATCTTCAATAGAACAAACAACTTTAGCTGGTACGCCTACAGCAACTGAATTTTCAGGAATACTTTTAGACACAATAGATCCAAATCCAATAATACAATTATCACCAATACTAGCTCCTTTTAGGACTGTACAATTACGACCAAAATAAACATTATTTCCAATTTTAATTCTTCCTGAAGCTGGTATGAATTCTTTGTATTTATTTTTTAAAACATAGAAAGCTCCATCGTGCGTAACAATAGTTAAATTTTTATTTAAACGGACATTATTACCTATTTCTATTAGCGACGGTCTTGTTACATCTATCGATAATGATTTAACATCGTTCGTAACAAATAAATCATCCCCAATTTTTACTCCTTTAGAACGAAGAAACTTTATATATCTTTTAGGCGAGGTATGCGCCCAACGTAGTTTAAGATTTTCAACCTTCCCCTTTAATAGACTTGCTCTACTCATTTTTTTATTATTTTATTTAGAAATATAAAGAACGTTTTGTTTCGTGTTAGCATATTTAACATTATAAAGCTAACAAAATAAATTGGCGTATAAATAACCAAGTTTATCCATGCTAGGGTTATATTAAAATAATTGGTTATACAGACTGCAATAATACAAGAAGTTAAAGGTGCTACAATTTGTTTTAGCGCAATACGTGCCTGTTCTTTTGGAATAAAATCTATATGCCTACCACAAACCAACATATCTATTATCACAGAACTATACCTAGCACATATTAAACCATATAAAATGATCTCAATTGAGAATTTATAGGTTAACATTAAAGATAAAAGAATTAACCCATTTCTTAAAAATGTTAGATTCCGATAAAGTTGGGACTTATTTTCTATTTTAATAATATTAGAATTTAAAGATGATAATGGAATAAAAAGAAAAGAAATAACTAATAACATTAAGATAGGTCCTGTTGGAGCCCACTTTTGACCAAATAACAACACTATTAAATCGTTAGAAGCACCAATTATAAATAAGCTAACCGTAAATTGCACAAAAAGAAAATAATTAAGTACATTTTTATACATTGCCTTTCTTACACCTCTATCCTTTTCTTTTGCTAATATCGGATAGGACGTTGTTAAGGCAATAGCATTTATGGACTGAAAGCTAACATCGTTAATTTTACTACCTTGATTAAAAAAACCTAAAATTGCCGCTGGTTGAAATTTACCAATAAATACAGAGTATATATTTTGACCAATTTGATTGGTAAAATAGGATAGTAGCATATTATTACTAAAACCACGCATAGTTTTATAACGGCTCCAACTAAAATAAAAATAAGGTTTCCACTTATTTAATATTGCTATCAATATTAAATTGACAACTGCTATGGATATGGTTTGGCTTACAATTGCCCAATACCCAAAATCATTTAACGCCATTACATAGGCGACTAAAACAGAAACAAGGCTACTAACTAACTGAATAAAAGCCAATCTACTAAACTTTAAGTTTTTTTTTATTTTAGTAAACTCGATTAAACTCAACGCTTTAATAATAATACTCAATCCTAAAATACGTGTAATATCTATTAATTCTATCCTTTGATAAAAATCAGAAATTAGTGGCGCTGTAAAGTAAAGTATTAAGTATAAGAATATTGAAAAAAAAATATTATGTACAAATATTGTAGCATAGTCTTTTTTATCAGCATCTTGCTTTCTAATGAGGCAATCTGCAAATCCAGCTTCCGTAAAATTCCATGATATCCCAATGAAAATAGCTAACATTGCAACTAACCCATAATCATCCGGAGATAATTGCCTTGCTATCAAAACATTACCAACAAACCCAATAATTTGTACTCCAAATCTATTGACAGCACTCCAGATGTAATGTTTTGTGTTAGACATTATCTTTGTCCAATAATTTTCGCTGGTACACCACCAACAATAGAAAACGCAGGTACACTTTTATTAACTACAGCACCAGCAGCTATAACTGCTCCCTCTCCAATTGTCACCCCATCTAAAACAGTAACATTTGCGGCAATCCAAACGTCATCTTCAATAATGATCCCCTTAAGTTCAGAGCCTTGAGATTTTATTGACCTTGATGCATCTTTAAAAAGGTGGTTGGAACCAACAATTACCACATTAGGTGCAATTGAACAATTTTTACCTATTTTTACTTTAGCCAAAATACAACAGTTTCTATTAATTGTTGTATTCGCTCCGACAGTTATTGATACATTGGAACGTATTAAGACATTTTCGTGTATAAAAACACCATCATCAATCTTAATTTTTTTACCTCTAATATCAGAATTGTCTTGAATATAAATATTATTACCAAAATCTATTTCACCTGCAAGCTTAACTTTTTGTCCAAATTTAATTTTACTGGCGTTTCCAAAAAGAAAAAATGATCGTATTTTACTTTTAAATCGGATAAATTCGTAACTTATTTTATTTTCAATTCTTATATTATTCATGAGTAAATTAAACGTTTTTAATAATTTAGTGAGAGCAACATCTTGTACAGAAATTTATAGATATAAATTAATTTTTAACAAAGATATTTTAATTTCAGAAAGCTCCAATGGATTTGAGTATTATTAATGGATTAAAATTTAACGGTTTGTAAACTTCCACAATAATACTTAAGAACTAAAAAACCAAAAACCACCCATTCAAAAGTTCTGCTCTATTATACAACATCCGCTCTTTAGTACTCCAATCTATCACCTCAAAACCTGCATGCTCACAAATGGCTTGCCCAGCAGCGGTATCCCATTCCATGGTTGGTGCAAATCTCGGATAGCAGTCGGCTTTACCTTCAGCAACCATACATAGTTTTAATGAACTGCCTTTAGAAATTAGGTTCACCTCTCCATGTTTTTCGCGCATTTGATTAATATAGTCATCTGTTTCTGGAGACCTATGTGAGCGGCTTGCTACAACAGTAAATGTTTTATCTTCTCTTTCTAATGGTAATTTATTTGCTTGACTTATTAAAGCAGCAACATCATAATCTTCCAGGTTCACTTTAACTTTAAAAGCTCCCATTGCTGACGTTGAAAAATATAAATCGTTTAATACTGGGACATAAATAACACCGAGTATGGTTTTCTGGTTTTCAACTAAGGCTATGTTAACTGTAAATTCCCCATTACGTTTTATAAACTCTTTAGTGCCATCGATAGGATCTACAATCCAAAGTTGATTCCAGTCTTTACGCTCACTGTAGGGTATTGACTTCCCTTCTTCAGAAAGCACAGGAATGTTAGTCGATTTTAAATGCGACATAATCACATTGTGTGAAGCGATATCAGCTTTGGTTAAGGGCGAATCGTCACCTTTAAGTTCTACTTGAAAATCGTTGGAATGATAGATGTCGAGAATTGCTTTACCTGCTTCTAGGGCTGCGGTGATGCTGTGATGCAGTAGTTCAGTGAGGCGGTGAGGCGGTGATACAGTGAAATGGTGAGACGGTGATTCAGTGCGGCGGTGATTCGTTTGATTGGAACTTTTATGATTCATTTTACTTACTTAGTTTTTTTCTTAAAGCCTGTTTTAGACGGTATAACATTTTTCTAATTATAATGATGTTGTTTTGTAATGTATCATCGAACGTTATATACCCAATTCGTTCTGCTATGACTAACTGTGTTTCTATTTCGGCCAATGATCCCGATGCTATATTTAAAAATCGAATAAAGTCCTTTGTAGAACCTCTACTTGAACCCTCAGCTATATTTGAAGGCAACGAAACTGCAGCTCTTCTAAGTTGAGAAG
>Ga0193951_1000042_pt1 | contig 48599 bp, 44 predicted proteins | sample BB_2_MG_FD_140370 | JGI IMG/M metagenome (GOLD analysis project Ga0193951, IMG submission 140370) | Microbial mat bacterial communities from the Broadkill River, Lewes, Delaware, United States - BB_2_MG | ecosystem: Environmental > Aquatic > Freshwater > River > Microbial mats | place: USA...
ACCTCAGGAAATACAGCTAATTCTAATGTATCCAGAACCATACGCATTTGGGATAATGATATAATCCCAACTGTAATTGCACATACAACTCCAAGAAAAATTGAAGGTCAAACAGCAAATTATAATATTAGTCTGAGTAATTATTTTCATTCAAGCGTAACCATAGATTTTGCTACTATAGCCGGAACAGCAGATGCTTCAGACTACAATCCTACAACAGGAACAGTTACTATTGATGTAGGCCAACGCTATAGTTCCTTTGTAATTAGCACACAACAAGATGCCATTGCAGAACCAGATGAAACCTACAATATTACAGCAACAATCACTTCTGGAAACACTACAAATAGTAGTATTGACATGTTGGTTACAATAATAGACGACGACACTGAGCCTACATTAAACCTAAGTTCATATAACACCAATGAAGGTAATACAGCGTATATATATGCTAATTTAGATAGAGCTTTTAACTCAGATATAGAAATACAAGTTACAACGTCTAATGGAACTGCTGATAATTCTGATTATACAAACTTATCACAAACCAAAACTATTGAAGCTGGAAATTACGGTACAAGCTTCCTCGTTTATACAACTGACGACACACTAGACGAACCTGTAGAATCTGTAAATTATACTGCAACAGTAATTTCTGGCAACACAACAAATACTTCCGAAACAGGAACTTTTAATATTATAGATAACGATGGCTTACCCGATTTTAGCCTACAAGCTGTATATAATGATAACGAACCAGGCAATCAATCAGGTGATAACTTAGTAGCCGAAGAAGGTTTTGATCTTAAATTTACACCACGATTAACTTATCCTAGCGCTGTTGATACAGAGATTGAAATCACAACAACCAATGGAACTGCCGATAGTTCTGATTATACAACCGCTACCATACTCGTTACTATTCCTGCTGGTCAATATTATAATTATAACGAAACCTACAGTTACCCAACCATTTTAGACCAACTGGATGAAGACGATGAAAATATTTTTATCAACGCCCTTGTCACTTCAGGAAACACCTATAATTCTAATTATACTTTAGAAGGTTTTATCTTAGACAATTACCATCTAAATGCTCAACACGACGAAATAACTTCTGTGCTCGAAGTTGGCACAACTTTTCAAGTCTTAGATAACGATACATTTGAAGGTTTACCTGTTGTTCCAGAAAACTTAAATGTCTCTTTACTCGATACGAATTCATTAGGCATTACACTTAGTGCCTCAGGTGTTTTAACAATTCCTGCTAATGTACCAATGGGATATTACTCTATGGATTATGAAATATGCGACTCTGCAAATCCAAGCAATTGTGATACTGCAAACATCATCGTTAGAGTAGAATCTCCTTTAGAAGTAACATACACAGCTCAGTATGTTGATTTTAATGGTGATGGTTTTATAAGTGTCGGTGACACGGTTGAATATGAATTTACTGTAACCAATAATGGAAATGCTCCAATTACAGATATTGATGCCGAAGTGCAATTTCAAGATTTAGACATCGTAGGTGGACCATTAGCCTCCTTAGATGCAGGATTAACAGATAGTGCAACCTTTACAGCCTTATATATTATAACACAAAATGATATTAATTTTGGATATTACGCAGGTGATTTAGAAGGAGCTTATTTTTATGGTACTTACTACGGAATTGAACATCAAACATATTTGTATGACCAAAACCAAATGTTTAGTTTACAACAATCCGATGGCATAAAACTAAATGCCTTTGTAGATACTAACGGTAACGGCACTCAAGAAACAGGAGAAGTTAACTTTCCTTTAGGTCAGTTTAATTATGAAATAAATAATGATGGAGTCATCAACAACCTATATGTATCTCCTCATTATTTATATGAATCTAACCCAACAACAACTTATGAACTCTCATATACAGTAGATCCTAATTACGCTACTAATAATACAACAGCAACAACTTACTCTATCGTCACAGTTCCTGTAGGTTCAGGTATCACAACTTACGATTTCCCAATTTCAGTAACAACCTATGATGATTTGTCTGCTAATGTTTCAGCGTCTTGGAGACCACCAATGCCTGGTTTTACATATTGGAATTACATCAGTTATACCAACAATTCTAACGAAACTGTAACTTCTGGTACTATAGACTTTACCATGGATGATGCCTTAAATTTACTTAATGTATACGAAGCACCACAATATTGGAACGCAGGAAATAATATCGCTTCATTTGCAACTACAGCTACAGGCTTCACTTACGTTTTTAACAACTTAGAACCTTACCAAACCAAACACTTATGGGTAAAAATGCAAGTACCAACATTACCAACAGTAAGCCTAGGACAATTAGTAACAAATACAGTAGATATTGAATTACTCGCTGGAGATGTTCTACCTCTAAACAACACCTCTAGCTTAACACAAACTATTGTAGGTTCTTACGATCCTAATGATGTTACAGAAAAACATGGTGAAGACATTGTACATTCTACATTTACAACAGATGACTATTTAACCTATACCATTCGTTTTGAAAATACAGGAACGGCAAATGCTATTAACATAAGAGTTGAAGACATTTTAGATGAAAAATTAGACGAATCTACATTGAAAATGGTAGATGCTAGCCATACCTACTCCTTAGAGCGTGTTGGTAAAAATTTAGAATGGAATTTCTTTGCTATAGACTTACCTCCTTCTGAAGATGTTGAAGATTCACCAATTGGTCATGGTTTTATAACGTTTAAAATAAAACCGTTTCCAGATTATGCCATTGGTGATATAATACCAAATACAGCAGAAATTTATTTCGATTTTAATCCTGCTATAATAACCAACACTTGGGAAACAGAATTCGTTGAGTCTTTAGGAGTTGAAGAATCTGAGTATAACAATTTAACGGTTTATCCTAACCCAGTAAAAGATATACTTCAAATTAGTAATACCTCTATGATTACTACTATTGAAATTAGTTCAATCTTAGGCAAACAAATCTTATCAAAATCTGTGGACGCCTTAGCTACTAAAATTGATTTAAGTGAATTTTCTAATGGTGTTTATTTTTTAAAAATAATGAGTGATAATGGAGAAAAAATCGTGAAGATTCTAAAAGAATAATAGGTACTCTTACATATAAAAAAACCTCTCCTATTGAGAGGTTTTTTTATATTAAATTTATTCGTTAATAATTATGGTAACGTTCTAAAAACAAACCTACACTTCAAACATTTTCGCATTCTGTTATTCTCATTTAAAGACAACAACAATAGTAAGACTCCGCTTTTAAGTGATGATAAGTAGAAATTCAACACATAGAACAGCCTAGATTTACAGAAACCTTTCCAAATCTAGCTCGTTAATACCACCATGACTAGCATGTGCCACCGCTACTCCATTCTTAATAACTAAAAGCTGAGGAGATTGATGCATAACTTGAAACTTATATCCCACTTCATTAGACACATCTCTATAACTCAACAAATCCAAATAATACAAATCGGCATTCATCTCTAAATCATAAGCAGACACAAACTGTTTCATTACCATACTGCTAATGCCACAACGTGTAGAGTGCTTAAATATAAACTGCGTTTTAGTATTGGATTTACTAGCAATAGTACTTAATTGAGACACATCGCTTAGCGGTTGCCATGGCAACACCTTCTTTTCTTTTGGCTCTGAGGAACCGAATAATTTTTTAAACATATTAATTTTTTAAATTGTCTACCAACAGTTTTAGTGATTTGGATAAAGTTGAAATAAAACCCTAAACTGACCAAAGTCATTACTTAAGTCGAAACTAATTCGTAATCTTACATAGCGACAAAACGTCACCATTAAAAAACACAAAAACAGACATTTTGTCGTTTATTTCTTACATTTCTAAAATGGTAAGATAATTGTCTAAAGATAGTCAAACACAATAACACAACAATAAAACAAGGTGGATTTGAAAACTGTAAAGATTTCAAATTAACTATAAAACAATAAAAGATGAATTTTAATAACTATACCATTAAATCGCAAGAAGCCATTCAACAAGCGCAGCAACTTGCCCAAGGTTTTGGTCATCAGCAAATAGAAAATGAGCACATTTTTAAAGCGCTCTTTAATGTTGATGAAAACGTATTACCATTTTTACTTAAAAAGTTAAATGTTAATATTCCAATGCTTCAACAAATACTAGACAAAGACCTCGAAAGTTTTCCGAAAGTTTCAGGAGGAGATATTATGCTCTCTCGTGAAGCAAGCAAAGCTTTAAACGAAGCATCTATCATTGCTAAAAAGATGAATGATGATTATGTGTCTATTGAACATTTAGTTTTAGCTATTTTTAAATCTAAAAGTAAAATTGCCCAAATTTTAAAAGACCAAGGCGTTACTGAAAAAGGCTTAAATGCAGCTATTGAAGAACTAAGAAAAGGAGACAGAGTAACATCTCAAAGTCAAGAAGAAACGTATAATTCACTTAGTAAATACGCTAAAAACTTAAATCAATTAGCACGAGATGGTAAATTAGACCCTGTAATTGGTCGTGATGAAGAAATTAGAAGAATTCTACAAATTTTATCGCGTAGAACAAAAAACAACCCCATTTTAGTTGGTGAACCAGGAACAGGTAAAACCGCTATTGCCGAAGGTTTAGCTCATAGAATTATAGATGGTGATATTCCTGAGAACTTAAAAGACAAGCAAATTTTTGCTTTAGATATGGGGTCTTTAATTGCAGGTGCAAAATTTAAAGGTGAATTTGAAGAGCGACTTAAAGCCGTAATAAAAGAAGTAACCGAAAGCGATGGTGATATCGTATTATTTATTGACGAGATTCATACACTTGTAGGTGCTGGTGGTGGACAAGGTGCTATGGATGCCGCTAACATTTTAAAACCTGCTTTAGCACGTGGCGAATTGAGAGCTATTGGAGCAACGACTTTAGATGAGTATCAAAAATACTTTGAACAAGACAAAGCTTTAGAGCGTCGTTTTCAAATGGTAAAGGTAGATGAGCCAGATACAGAAAGTGCAATCTCTATTCTTCGTGGAATTAAAGAAAAATACGAAACACATCACAAAGTAAGAATTAAAGATGAAGCCATTATTGGTGCTGTAGAATTATCACAACGTTATATTACTAATCGTTTCCTTCCGGACAAAGCGATTGACTTAATGGATGAAGCTGCTTCAAAATTACGAATGGAGATTAATTCTAAACCAGAAGAATTAGATGTTTTAGACCGTAAAATCATGCAGCTTGAAATTGAACATGAAGCCATTAAACGTGAAAAAGATGAAACTAAATTAAAAAGTCTAAAAGCTGATTTAGCTAATCTCAAAGAGGAACGAAATGAGCTGAATGCCAAATGGATATCTGAAAAAGAAGTGGTAGAAAACGTTCAGAATATAAAGGAAGAGATTGAAAACTTTAAACTAGAAGCCGAACGTGCCGAACGTGATGGCGATTATGGTAAAGTAGCCGAAATTAGATACGGAAAAATTAAAGATGCTACTGAACAGTTAGAAAAATTCCAAAAAGAATTGGCTGAACAGAACGAAACATCTTTAATTAAAGAAGAAGTAACCTATGAAGATATTGCAGATGTCGTTGCAAAATGGACAGGCATACCTGTAACTAAAATGCTTCAAAGTGATCGTGAAAAATTACTTAAACTTGAAAACGAATTACACAAACGTGTTATCGGACAAGAAGAAGCAATTGAAGCGGTTAGTGATGCAGTACGTCGTTCTAGAGCTGGACTTCAAAACCCTCAAAAACCAATAGGAACCTTCTTGTTTTTAGGAACAACAGGTGTTGGTAAGACGGAATTAGCTAAAGCTTTAGCAGAGTATCTCTTTGATGACGAAAATGCAATGACACGTATAGATATGAGTGAATATCAAGAACGCCATGCTGTTAGTCGTTTGGTAGGTGCACCTCCAGGATACGTTGGATACGATGAAGGTGGTCAGTTAACAGAAGCTGTACGAAGAAAACCCTATTCTGTAGTATTGCTAGATGAAATTGAAAAAGCACATCCTGATACGTTTAATATCTTATTACAAGTCTTAGATGAAGGTCGTTTAACGGATAACAAAGGACGTGTTGCAGATTTTAAAAACACGATAATAATTATGACCTCTAATATGGGAAGTCATATTATACAAGAACGTTTTGAAGCAACTAAAGATATCCCTTCGGCTATGGAAGCTGCTAAAATTGATGTTTTAGCCTTATTAAAACAAACGGTAAGACCTGAGTTTTTAAACCGAATTGATGACACCATAATGTTTACTCCTTTATCTAAAAAAAACATTGTTGACATTGTAGGCTTACAGCTTAAAGGTATCACTAAAATGATAGCCAAACAAGGTATTACGTTTGATGCAACACCTGAAGCAGTAAACTATTTAGCTGAAAAAGGGTATAATCCAGAATACGGAGCAAGACCTGTAAAACGAGTGATACAAAAAGATGTTTTAAACCAGCTAAGTAAAGAAATATTAGCAGGAAAAGTAACTACAGATAGTATCATTTTACTTGATGAATTCGATGGACAACTCGTCTTTAGAAATCAGGGAGACTTAGTTACGGAAGAATTGTAAAATACAATTCAAATAAATTTTGAAATTAACCGTAACATTTTTGGACAGAAATAGTCTATATATTGATTGGTTGGTTAAGAACAACACAAATTCCAAGCGCTTGGAAGGAGTGTTGTTCTTCCTTTTTTAAGGCATAAATCTATTCTAAAAACTAGATAAATTTTATTTTTTAGTAAAAAATACAGTTATTCTTCACAAAAATGAAACTTATATCATTCTAAAAATGAATAACTTTTATAGTTATTAACAATTATTCGATGAAATGCATAATAAAATTTCATTTTTCAATAGTCATTTTAACGGATAAATCATTAGTTTTGTCGAGCTATTAAATTCCAACACGACTTAAGACATTATTAATCTTGTTAGTAAACTCTCTAATTGTTAGAGAATTACTATAGTTAATTATTGCCTAAACCCCTAACCTTATACAATGGAATTAAATCGATACATAGACCACACCTTATTAAGTGCTTCTGCAACAGAATCAGACATCCTTAGACTTTGCGAAGAAGCTTTAAAATATAACTTTTATTCTGTTTGCGTAAATAGCTGTTATGTAGCTATTGCTAAACAAGCACTTGGCAGATCTGAAGTAAAAGTGTGTACTGTTGTAGGCTTTCCTCTTGGAGCCATGTCTACTGAAGCCAAAATATTTGAAGCCAAGAATGCTATAGAGCAAGGTGCTACTGAAATAGATATGGTAATGAATATTGGCCGTCTTAGAAGTAAAAACTATGTTGCCGTTTTAAAAGATATTGCCAATTTAAAACGCGCTATAGGCTTAACTCCTTTAAAAGTTATTCTTGAAATAAGTGAACTTTCTAAAAATGAGATTGTAAAAGCTTGTGAAATATGCGTAGATGCTAAAGCCGATTTCGTAAAAACTTCAACCGGATTTTCTAAAAGTGGAGCTACACTTACTGCCGTTAAAATAATGAGAAAAACGGTTAAAGATAAGCTTAAAATTAAAGCTTCAGGTGGTATTAGAGACACAGAAACAGCCCTTAAATATATTGAAGTTGGTGTTGATAGAATTGGCACTTCTTCAGGTGTAGCCATGATGAATAATATACCCTCAAATGCTTCATATTAATTGAAACACTTTTCTTAACTTTGCGATATGAGTGTACATATCGAAGCAAAAAAAGGAGAGATAGCAGAAACTATACTACTTCCGGGTGATCCCTTAAGAGCAAAATGGATAGCCGAAACATTTTTTGAAAACCCAACATGCTTTAACAAAGTTAGAGGTATGTTGGGTTATACAGGAACCTACAAAGGTAAGCGTATATCTACAATGGGAACAGGTATGGGAGTTCCAAGTATTTCTATTTATGCCAATGAACTTATCACAGAATACGGCGTAAAAAACCTTATCAGAGTTGGTAGCGCAGGTTCTTACCAAGAAAATGTAAAAATTAGAGATGTCGTTTTAGCCATGGCTGCTTCATCTACTTCTGGAGTTAACGAACTACGATTTGGTGGTGCAGATTATGCTCCCACAGCAGATTTTGGACTATTTATGAAAGCTGTAGAAGCTGCTCGTGCTAAAAATATTCCAATTAAAGCTGGTAATGTTTTATCTTCAGATGAATTTTACGAAGACGACAAAGAAGCCTTTAAAAAATGGTCTAAATTTGGAGTGCTTTGTGTAGAAATGGAAGCCGCAGGATTATATACCGTTGCTGCAAAACATAACGCTAACGCATTGGCTATCTTAACCATTTCAGATTCACTAGTTACAGGAGAACAAACAACGAGCAAAGATCGCGAAACAACTTTTAAAAGTATGATTGAAGTTGCTTTAGAATTGGCCTAAATTATTTTCTAGTAACTTGTAGCTAATTAAAATCTATAAACATTCCACTTATCATGAAAAAACTAATTACAATATTACTAGTTTCTTTAGTTGTATTTTCTTCTTGTAAAGAAAAAGTAGAGACAAACGAAGACATTGTTACAACTTATTATTTAATTAGACATGCAGAAAAAGATCGCTCAGATAAAACCAATAAAAACCCAGATTTAACAAAAAAAGGCTTACAACGAGCAGAAAATTGGGCAAAACATCTCAAAAATGTGAAGTTTGATGCTGTTTATTCTACAGAGTATAATAGAACTACACAAACCGCTATACCAACTGCAAAATTGAATAATATTGATATTCAATTTTATAATCCCTCTAATCTTATGACTGAAGAATTCTTAGATAAGACTAAAGGAAAAACGGTACTTATTGTTGGTCACAGTAACACCATCCCAAAGCTTGCAAACAGCTTATTAAGTAAACAAAAATACGCAGATATTGCTGATGACAACAATGCCAATTTATACAAAGTAACAATAAAAAAAGAAGAAAAAACTTCCAAATTATCAGTCGTTAATTAACTTAACCTCCACATTTTTAAGTTCAATTTTAGACAATAATTTTAGTTGATTATTCTCAAAAGCGTTTCCTAAATTCTCTAAAGGAATAGAGGTGTCTTCAGGTTTGTAATTGTTATAATCTACAAATCGTAAACTATTGACATAACGCTCATTATAAGCTTCTCTAAAACGCATTCCAATGCCTTTATCTTCATTATATGAATACGCTAGGTAATCTACCTTAAAATCCTCTACCCCAATCCAATAAACAAAAACATCCTCATAATCTTCACCACCACCTTCTTTATTAAATGTTACTTTAATTTTATAATAGTCTTTACCTTTAATCTGTTCATTTTTTAAGAGTGTTTTATTCACTGCTTTAGCATTTAAACCATAAGGTAAAACCGAAAAATAATGTACAGAATTAACTGAAGCCTCATAGTTTTGAGCTATTGAATCTTCAAGCTTTACAAAGGCTTTATTATTATAACGCTCAAAACCGACATTGCTTAACATGTCAAAAATAGAATCGTTATCTTTTACTGTAATTCGGACTAGAAGAAATTCATGATTTTTACGTAAGGCTTGATAATAAATATCACGAAACTCAAATTTAAGACTCGACTTTTCAAAATTTTCACCTCCAGAAATTTCAATCGATTTATCAATAATATCATCAGCTGTTAAAACCGTTTTAACCGTTTCAATTTGAGGTATAATGTCATTTGAAGTTTCGTTTTTACAGCTAAAAAGCATAAACACAAATAGGACTATGAGATAATTTTTCATTAGAGCATCGTTTTTAAATATATAGAGTCGCAAAACCAAAGATAAGATTACAATTAAACTTCTTATATTTTCACAAAACTTTTACCGCTTTGAAACTTTCCAACTAATAACTAAAAAACTATCTTTGTCAACCATGCAAAAAACAGTTAACATATTAAATAAGAAAGCAAAATTTCAGTACGAAATATTAGATAAATATACCGCTGGAATTGTACTTACCGGAACCGAGATTAAATCTATTAGGTCTGGTAAGGCATCTATTGCTGAAAGTTTCTGTGAGTTTAATGATAGAGGCGAGCTATTTGTAATAAACATGACTGTTGAAGAATATGCTTACGGTAACCACTACAACCACAGGCCTAAAGCAGAACGTAAACTGCTACTCAACAAAAAAGAGTTAAAAAAGCTAAAAAAAGAAATGGATGTTAAAGGCATTGCTATTATTCCATTACGTCTATTTACTAACGAAAAAGGATTAGCAAAATTAGTCATTGCTATTGCAAAAGGTAAAAAACTCTACGACAAACGCGAAACGATTAAAGATCGTGATAACAAGCGCAATTTAGATCGAATTAAAAAAGATTTCCGATAATTTTTTAAGGTTCCTATAACTTTTATTAGCCTTTTTATTCTAAGTTTGAAACCACTTAGGCAACCTTTTATTATAAAACTACGTCTACAAGAATATAAAGGCATACATTTTGTAATAAAAACTCGTGTCTTAACCAAACGTCATCAATTAAAACACTATGATAAAAAAACTACTCAGTATTTTCCTTATTGCTTTTAGTACTTTTATTTCTGCTCAAATCACAGGACATATTACAGATCAAAACAACGCGCCTCTTCCATTTGTAAACATTCTTATTGAAAACACCTATAAGGGCACTACAAGTAATGACGATGGCTATTACGAGCTCAATATCTCAACACCAAAAAAGTATACTATAGTCTATAGCTATTTGGGGTATAAAACCGTAAAAAAAGACGTTACTATAGACCAATTCCCGTATAAAATAGATGTTACTTTAGAAGAAGAGTCCGTTTCGCTTACCGAAGTTGTAATTAGCGCAGAAGACAACCCTGCAAATGAAATCATGCGACAAGCGATTGCAAAGCGAGAGGAAAACTTAAAAAAAATAAACTCATTTAAAGCAGATTTTTACTCTCGTGGTTTAATTAAAATTAAAGACGCTCCCGAAAAAATATTAGGCCAAGATGTTGGAGATTTAGGTGGCGCATTAGACTCTACACGTAGTGGCATAATCTACTTATCTGAAACTATTTCTAAAATTCAGTTTTTAAATCCTGATAAATTGAAAGAAAAAATCACGGCATCAAAAGTTAGTGGAGATGATAATGGGTTTAGTTTTAATAGCGCTTTAGATGTCGATTTTAATTTCTATAATAACACCATTGAATTGGGCAACGAAATTATTTCACCTATTGCAAATAACGCTTTTAGTTATTACCGTTATAAATTAGAAGGCGTGTTTTACGATGATAGAGGTCATCTTATCAATAAAATCAACGTAATTCCAAAACGTAAAAACGATCCCGTATTTTCTGGAGCAATTTATATTGTTGAAGACCAATGGTCTATTTACGCTACTGAATTGAGTGTTACAGGTGTGCAAGCACGAATTCCTGTGGCAGATTTAATAACATTAAAACAGAGTTTTTCTTATTCTGAAAAAGAAGATATTTGGGCCATTATTTCACAAAGTATCGATTTTAGATTTGGTATGTTTGGTATTAAAGGGGATGGACGCTTTACAGCTGTCTATAGTAATTACGAATTTAATACAGGACTAACTAGAAAAGATTTTAGCAGAGAAATTGTCGCTTTTGAAAAAGAAGCCAACAAAAAAGACTCTATCTTTTGGAATACCATTAGACCTATACCACTAACACTCGAAGAACGTACAGATTACATTAAAAAAGACAGCATACAAACGCTTCATGAGTCTAAACCGTATTTAGATTCTTTAGATCGTGCCAACAACAAATTTAAATTGGGCAATATTTTAGGCTACACATATCAAAATTCGCATAAAGATTACCGCTTAGGTTATAATGTTCCTATTTTAGGTAGTGTACAGTTTAATACTGTTCAAGGTTACACGGCTAATGCCAATGTGTTTTACACTAAAAATTACGACGATTATAACCGCTTTTTTAGAGCTAGTGGAAATATTCAATACGGATTTTCAGACGAGCGTCTACGTGCCACAGGCGCATTAACGTATAAGTTCAACAGCATTAGTAATGCGTTTTTAACAGTATCTGGAGGAGTTACAGTAGAACAATTTAATCCTTCAAACCCTATTTCTCCATTAATTAATTCGGTAAGCACATTGTTCTTTGAAGATAATTACATGAAATTGTACGACAAGAGTCATCTCTCTCTTAATTATTCCGAAGAACTATTTAATGGCTTTAGATTGTATTCAGGCTTAAGCTACGAAAGACGAAAAGCACTTTTTAACACCACAGATCAAACGTTTTTCAACGACAAAAATGATGCGTATACCAGCAACAATCCGTTAGACGAAACTGCTTTTGGTGTTGCTCCTTTTGAAACGCACCATATTATAAAAGGAAGCATTACGGCACGCATTAATTTTGGTCAAGAATATTTAAGCTATCCTGATGCCAAATACAATGTCAGTAATGACGATTATCCTACCTTATATTTAGGCTACGAAAAAGGCTTTGGTGCAACAAATAGTGATTACAATTTTGATCAAATTAAAGCAAGTCTTACGCAGTCCTTCTCTATAAAAGATAAAGGCAGACTAATGTATAACTTAAAAGCAGGAACGTTTTTTAATGCCGACGATATTGCGTTTATAGATTACCAACACTTTAATGGTAACCAAACACACGTAAACTTAGACGGTAATTATACCAACGTTTTTAACAACTTAGACTATTATTCTGCAAGCACAAACGACGCTTATTTTGAAGGCCATATAGAACACGATTTTAATGGCTTTTTACTAGGAAAAGTACCTTTACTTAATAAGCTTAATTTTAATTTAGTTGTAGGAGCACATGTATTAGCAATACCTGATTTTAAACCTTATCAAGAGTATTCTGTTGGTATAGATAATATTGGTTGGGGAAAATGGAGGTTGTTACGCGTAGATTATTTACGTTCCTATCAAAGTGGATTCCAGAGTGATGCTATTGTATTTGGCTTAAAATTCTTTTAATGATAGTAAGATGAGAAAAAAGGTTCTAGCTGGTATAGCTTTTATTGTTTGTTTTACACTTTTTAGTCAGAATATTGATGATCTAGAATTTACGCATACAAAAGACTCACTAACATCAGCCTTACTTTCTGAATTTGATTATCTCAATTCTAAAACGTTTAAAATAAAACAGAAACTCGATTCAATAAAAATAGACAAGCAGATTGAGCTCATATCACAGCTTGAAGGCAAATGGGAATTTGTAAAAGTAGTTTGTCAAGATTGTATCATATCTAAAGCAGAAGAACAAACAAAAAAATATATTGAAATCACCAAAAAACACATCATTTTCTATAAAGATGCTATTTCTGAAAAACATATCGTTTCAAAAGAAACCTTAAAATTTAGCGACTTTATAGATTCCTTTTCGGGACTTACAACTTTAGTTTATAAAGACAAACGCGCTTGGAATTATACCATTGATACCACAAAAACGCATGTATCTGCAAGTTATATTGGAAATGAAAAAGAAGGCCGTATAGTAACATCTGTTAGTGGTAATTATTCTTATTTTTATAAACGAATAGAATAAATAATTTACAGAAAACCAAAATCAACAGTGATGAAAAAACAAGTTATAGCTATTATAGTTCTGTTAACTTTAAATCTTTCAGCCCAAGAGAAGAAAGACTACTCAAGTAAAGTCACTACTATAGACAGTACAATTACCACTTTATATTCCGTAATTTCTGGTGACAAAGGTGAAGCACGTAATTGGGAGCTATTTAAACACTTATTTAGAAAAGACGCTAAGCTCATTCCTATAGGCAAAAAGGACAAAAAAACGACTGTACGTTACATGTCTCCTGAAGATTATATTAAAACCTCTGGAAAATGGCTTGTAAATAACGGTTTTTATGAACTAGAAATAAAACGTGAAACTCAAGTTTTTGAAGACTTTGCTCATATTTTTAGCACATACGAATCTTACAAGAGCAAAGAAGACGAAAAACCATTAATGCGCGGCATTAACAGTATTCAATTGTTTAATGATGGTAAACGTTGGTGGATTATAAACTTATACTGGAAACAAGAATCTGAAGAAAACCCTATACCTGAAGCTTATTTACCCCAAAATTAATTGAGGCATCATTATTTTAACGCTGCGCAATTAACCTTCTATAACAGCATAACAAAAATTAACAGATCTTTTAAAAATTTTAAATTTCTATACATCATATTTGTAAGGTGAAATTTCAAAGTCAAATAAAACAACTTACCGCTCTCCTATCCGTAACAGGCTTAGTTGTGCTATTAGTTTTTTCACCTTGCAAAGTTCGCAATTCTATTCAAGAGGTTTTTGATGTTACCAAAACAGAGGTTTCAAACAAAAGCAGGTCTGCTTTAAAAAATGGGACTTGTAATGTGTATTCAGACGTTAATTCTGTAATTTCAAAAGCAAATTACAGCTTACAACTTTCGCAAGATTTAGGGATTAACACCTCTCAATTTAACACAACAACTATTGCGCTTTCAGACAGACCAATAGCAAAGTATTATAATGCTAGAGCTGAAATTCCGCCTTTAGCCCCTTACTATATTCTCTTTCAAAATAACAAAGCTTATCTATAATTAATTTTCTTCAGACTTAAATCTAGCAATCTCAGCTAGTAGAAAATTATTAATACAATTATAGATACAAAAAAAATGAATTTACATATTAAAAACGATTCGGGTTTCTTAGCCCTTGCAGTCAGAATGGTCATTGGTTGGACTTATTTTTCTGCTTTTTTTAGACGCACTATTTTAGCCGATAAATTAGATCCTGAACTTGCAGGATATATTGGAGTAAAATTTAATCACTTCCTCCCCAACGCTTTAGGTATAAAACCTATTATTCAATATTTGGTTGAAAATCCAGATATACTATGGTATAACATGGTCGCTTTCACTATTATTGAAGGTATTGTTGGCTTATTTATTATTTTCGGACTATTTACCCGACTTATGAGTATTGGGGTTTTTAGTCTAGCCATGGGAATCCTTTTAGGTTCTGGTTGGATTGGTACCACCTGCCTAGACGAATGGCAAATTGGAGTACTTGGTATTGCAACAGGATTTCTTTTGTTCTTAACAGGAAGTGGTCGATTATCCTTAGATAATTATTTAATGAAGAAAAACTTCGCTTTTACCCAAAAGAAATGGTTTGCTTGGCTAGGATCTGGTTTAATCCCTATTAAAGACCATGTCTTTTCTAAAGTGGTAATCATAGGCTCATTTTTAATTTTAGGATTAACCTTATATACCAATCAAGTATTTCACGGGGGACTTTGGGGAACCTTACACAACAAATCTGTAAAGCCAAAACTTGAAATTACAGAAGGACAATTAAAAAATGATGAACTTTCCTTTGATATTTTTAGAGTTGAAGGAGTTGATGTTTATGGAGCATGGATTATTAGTATAGAGCTTATAGACCCACAAAACAATGTAGTGATACATTATACACAAAATGAGTTAGCAGCACTTCCTAAACATACAATAGACAATTATTATATAGCGAAAATTAAACCCGGAAAACACAGCTTAATTGTACCATTGGGTGCTAAAGCAAAACTAAAATTTAACGCTTCACAAATTAAAAATTTACCAAAAGGAAACTACACATTAAAAATAACAGACATTAGTGGAGCCAGCTGGAATCATCAAATAATCAAATAGAAGTATCACAATTCAACTCCTAAAGCTGGTCTTTAGGAGTTTCTTTTCCTTGTTAATTTCTAAAGCAAAAACGTCTATCGCTCACAAAAATAGATGTAACTTATTTGGGTTCTGATTTATTCCACCTATTTTTATCAAAACATATTACAAATTTTTTCTTTTATGACGACTTCTCCAAAATTCATTGCAACACTAATCATAGCCTTATCAATTTCAATCGCTAGTTGCGCTCAAGTCGCAAATAAAAAAGCCACACCAGTTTTTAAAGATGGAGAAGCCCAAATTGTAGAAGCTTTTAACAATCCGGAAAAATGGCTTCGTCAAGATTTATGGGTCGAAACAACGTTTGATACCGATGGTAATGGAAAGCCAGACCGTATGCATGTGTCTGTAACACGTCCTGAACAAACGGAAACTGAAGGTTTAAAACTACCAATAGTCTACGTTACAAGTCCATACTTTGCTGGTGTTGCAGCAGATTTACCCGGAGTAATGTGGGACGTTAATATAGAATTAGGGGAAACGGCAAAAGAACGTGTTCATCCCGAAGTTACACGTCGTGGAAAACGCCCAATTATTTCAAATTCACATATCAGAAAATGGGTACCAAGAGGCTATATCGTTGTACATTCCTCTTCTCCTGGAACAGGATTGTCTGATGGAGCACCAACTATTGGCGGAGAAAACGAATCTTTAGCACCAAAAACAGTCATCGATTGGTTATGTGGCAGAGCAAAAGGGTATACAGAACGCGAAGGCAATGAAGAAGTAAAAGCGTATTGGTCTACAGGTAAAGTAGGCATGACAGGAACTTCTTACAACGGAACACTCCCTCTAGCAGCAGCAACCACTGGAGTTAAAGGCTTAGAAGCTATCATTCCTATTGCTCCAAACACGTCATACTATCATTATTACCGCTCTAATGGGTTGGTACGCTCGCCAGGCGGCTATTTAGGTGAAGATATTGATGTATTATACGATTTTGTACATAGTGGTAAAGAAGAAAATAGACCTTATAATAATGAAACTGTTAGAGATACCGAAATGAAAAATGGTATGGACAGAGCAACAGGTGATTATAATGATTTTTGGGCAGGTAGAGATTATCTCAACCAAATGGATAACATGAAAGCTGCCTTATTAATGTCTCATGGTTTTAACGATTGGAATGTAATGCCAGAACACAGCTACCGAATTTATAAAGCCGCAAAAGAAAAAGGCTTACCAGCTATGATTTACTATCATCAAAACGGACATGGAGGACCACCTCCAACTTCTATGATGAACAAATGGTTTACCAAATACCTTCATGGTATAGATAATGGTATTGAAAAAGTAGAAAACAAAGCTTATATCGTAAGAGAATACGATAATCAACAACAACCTACAGCTTATAAAGATTACCCAAATCCAGATGCAAAAGATGTAACCTTATATCCCTCTGTATCTGGCACTATGAGCACAAACCAGAACAAACATTTAGCTTCAGATACTTTTACTGATAATGTGAAATTCAGTGGTGCTGATTTAGCAAAATCAGAGCACAAAGATCATCGCTTGCTATACGTATCACCTATTTTAACTGAGGATCTTCATATCTCTGGAGTCCCTAAAGTAAGTATTACACTATCAAGCAGTTCGAAAGCAGCGAATCTATCGGTTTGGTTAGTATCCTTACCTTGGGATGAAGATGCTAAAAAAATCACTGAAAATATTATAACACGTGGGTGGGCAGATCCAAAAAATCATAAGTCAATAACAGATGAAGAAGATTTAGAACCCGGAAAATTTTACACTGTAAATTTCGATTTACAACCCGATGACCAAATCATTAAAGCCGGACAACAAATTGGTTTTATGATCTTTTCTAGTGATAAAGAATTTACCTTACACCCAAAAGCAGGAACTGAGCTAACTATTAAATTAGACAAAACGTCGTTAACCTTACCAATTGTTGGTGGGTCAGCATCTTATAAGAATGCCACTAATTAATAGCTTTTTTATATTTTAAGATTTTGTTTTAAGCACGTTACACTCTTTTCTTTAGGCTTAATTTTTAGAACTCATTTGCTACGCTTTCTAAACAGAAGCGTAATTTTAGAGTCTTAATTCTTATCTTCCAACATAGGAACAAACCTAAAATCACCAAATTCATGTTTTTCAAATTCCTTTGGTCCTTTTCTAATAAACATAGTCATCACTTGAACATCATCACCAACAGGAATGACCAAGCGACCTCCTATGGCTAATTGACTTAATAATGGATTTGGAACAAACGGAGCACCTGCAGTAACAATAATACCTTGAAACGGAGCTTCGTCTGGCATTCCTTTATAACCATCACCAAATATGAGACTTTTTGCTCTGTAACCAATTTTTGGTAAAAACTTAGACGTTTTTTTAAACAATTCTTGCTGACGTTCAATACTAAAAACCTTTGCGCCTAGCTCTAAAAGCACAGCGGTTTGGTAACCACTACCTGTTCCAATTTCTAATACTTTATCGCCTGCCTTTACTTGTAATAATTCAGATTGAAAAGCCACCGTATAAGGTTGAGAAATGGTTTGATCTGCAGCAATAGGAAATGCTTTATCTTGATAAGCGTGATCTATAAAACTAGAATCCATAAAAAAATGCCTAGGAATTTTACCTATAGCTTTTAAAACAGCTTTATCTTTTATGCCTTTATTTATTAGAGTTTCAACGAGTTGTTGGCGCATCCCTTGATGCTTAAATGTGTCTTTCAAAGCGTAGTTTAGTTTAAGGTAAAAATACTTCAAAACTATTCAAACTTCAAAATGAAAGTTCCTGTTTTTTTCTCCTGATTCAATTCATCTTTGAAATCTAGACACTTATTAATTTCGTAGTATTTTATATTTTCTTTTTTCAATTTCTGAACGAAAACGACTATTTTTGTTAAAAACAGAAAAACATGCTCAAAGTTGGTGTTCTTGGTGCTGGTCACCTTGGTAAAATTCATTTAAGACTACTTAACCAATCCCATAAATATGACCTTGTTGGCTTTTATGATGCAGATGCAGAAAATGCAGAACGTGTAGTTAAAGAGTTTGGCTATACCTACTTCGATTCTATTGACGAATTAATAGATACCGTAGATGTTGTAGATATTGTAACTCCTACGCTTTCGCATTATGATTGTGCGAAACAAGCCATAAAAAAAGGAAAGCATATTTTTATAGAAAAACCAATCACCAACACTGTTGAAGAAGCCGAAACCATTAGAACTCTGGTTGCTGAACACGGAGTAAAAGGTCAGGTTGGCCATGTAGAACGCTTTAATCCTGCATTTATAGGTGTTAAAAATCAGATTGTAAATCCGATGTTTATAGAATGTCATAGACTTGCGGAATTTAATCCTCGTGGTACAGATGTACCTGTAGTTTTAGATTTAATGATTCATGATATTGACATTATTTTAAGTGTTGTTCAATCTCCTGTTAAACATATTTCTGCAAGTGGAGTTTCAGTAGTTAGTGAAACACCAGATATTGCCAATGCACGTATAGAATTTAAAAACGGTTGTGTTGCTAATTTAACCGCAAGTCGAATTTCTTTAAAGAATATGCGTAAAACCCGTTTCTTTCAAAAAGACGCTTACATTTCTGTAGACTTTCTTGAAAAGAAGTGTGAAGTGGTTAAAATGAAAGATGCTCCAGAAAATCCAGGTGATTTTGATATGATACTACAAAATGCAGAAGGCATTAAAAAACAAATCTATTTTGATAATCCAGATATAGCAAACAATAATGCTATTCTAGACGAACTAGAAACTTTTGCAGATGCCATAAATAACAATACAAAGCCAATTGTAACTTTACATGATGGTACTGAAGCTTTAAGAGTTGCCAATATGATTATTAATCAGTTCTAGCACTCTTTAAAGCAAAAATCTTATCAAATCAGATAAATATTAGATTAACAGATTCCTGTTTTTACAGGAATAAAAATTAAAATTTTTAATGAAAAACATAGCAGTTATAGGCGCAGGAACTATGGGTAATGGAATTGCCCATACTTTTGCACAATCAGGATTTAACGTTCAACTTATTGATATTAGTGAAGCGTCTTTAAAACGCGGCATGGATACTATTGCCAAAAACCTAGATCGTATGGTCGCTAAAGAAAAAATTAGCGCATCAGATAAAACTGAAACTTTAGGAAAAATTACAACTTTTACAAATACAGAAGAAGGTGTAAAAAATGCCGATTTAGTTGTTGAAGCTGCAACAGAAAATATCGATTTAAAACTAAAAATCTTTAAACAACTTAGTGAGATTTGTAATGAAAATACCATTTTAGCTACAAATACATCTTCAATTTCAATAACGCAAATTGCAGCAGTTACTTCTAGACCTGACAAAGTTATTGGCATGCATTTTATGAACCCTGTGCCAATTATGAAATTGGTAGAGATTATTAGAGGCTACAATACAAGTGATGACGTTACTTCTACTATTATGGAACTCTCTAAAACTTTGGGTAAAGTACCAACCGAGGTGAATGATTATCCTGGCTTTGTGGCTAACCGTATTTTAATGCCAATGATAAACGAGTCTATTGAAACGCTTTACAACGGAGTTGCAGGTGTTGAAGAAATAGATACAGTTATGAAATTAGGGATGGCACATCCAATGGGTCCATTACAATTGGCAGATTTTATTGGTTTAGATGTCTGTTTATCCATTCTTAATGTGATGTACGATGGCTTTAAAAACCCTAAATATGCACCTTGTCCTTTATTAGTTAATATGGTAATGGCAGGAAAATTAGGTGTTAAATCTGGTGAAGGTTTTTATGATTACTCTGAAAGCCGAAAGGCTGAGAAGGTTGCTGGGCAGTTTTTGAAGTAAAAAGTGTAAAGTGTAAAGGCTGAAGTTTGAAGTGTGAAGTGTGAAGTGTGAAGTGTGAAGTAAGATTACTCAATTAATACAGTAATTAATGAAAGTACAAGATTTATTAGCTTATAAAAAAGGTTTTAAATTAGCAATGGACATCTTTCATCTTTCTAAGAAATTTCCTAAAGAAGAAACGTATTCACTTACGAATCAAATAAGAAGATGCTCTCGTAGTGTTTGTGCTAATTTACCTGAAGCCTATCGAAAACGACGCTATCCGAAACACTTTATTAGTAAACTTACAGGTTGCGATGCTGAAAATGGTGAAACACAAACTTGGCTAGAATTTGCTTTAGCTTGTGACTATATTTCAAATGAAAGCTACAACAACTTACTGAAAGAATCACAGGACATAGCAAATTTATTAAACTATATGATATTGAATCCTAAAAATTCGGTTCAAGCGAATCTTAATTTAAAGTGAAATTACCTAAAAAAGAACTCTCACTTTTTACTCAGCACTTTTTACTTAAAACATGCCAAAAATAGTCCCATTCAAAGCCGTAAGACCCACAAGAGCAATTGTTGGTCTTGTTGCTGCGCGCCCTTATCAAAGCTATACAGTTGATGAACGAGAATCTCGAATGGCTTATAACCCGTATAGCTTTCTACATATTGTAAATCCTGGTTATAAATACGATCAAGAAGTTACAGGTGAAGAACGTTATAGGTTGGTTAAAAATAGATATTTAGAATTTAAAGAAGAGGGTGTTTTTGTTCAAGATGAAAAGCCATCATTCTATGTTTATAAAATAGTAAATCGGCATGGACAAGAATTTAGTGGCATTATTGCGGCTACTAGCGCAGAAGATTATGAAAATGACATTATAAAAAAGCATGAAGATACAATAGCCAAACGCGAAGAAACGTTTAAAAGTTATCTACAAACGGTTGGCTTTAATGCAGAACCAGTGCTACTCACCTATCCTGACAATGCGGTTATTGCACACATTATAGCAGATACTCAAAACACACGACATGCCGAGTTTGAGTTTACGATGACTTACAGAGACACGCATTATTTATGGAAAATAGATAAAAAAGAGACCATTGCTACCATTCAAAAAGAATTTGAAAAAATGGGCACAATTTATATTGCTGATGGTCACCATAGATCTGCGTCGTCATACTTATTATTTAAAGATGAAAAAGAAAAGAACACCAATCATAAAGGCTGTGAGTCTTATAACTTTTTTATGTCGTATTTAATTCCAGAATCGGATTTAGTAATACACGAGTTTAATAGACTTATTAAAGATTTAAACGGTTTAACCAAGGAAGAGTTTTTAATTAAACTAGATACTTTTTATCGTATTGAAAACAGAGGACTAATACCTTACAAACCATCCAAACCACATCATTTTAGTATGTATTTAGATGGTGAGTTTTATTCCCTTTATTTACGAAAAACAAGCTATGAATTTAAAACATCCTTAGATAAATTAGATGCACAATTGCTATACAAAACCATACTTCAACCAATTTTAGGTATTGATGATTTACGAGATGATAGTCGTATTTCATACGTTAATGGGCAACACGACATGATTACTATAAAAAGCAGTGTAGATAGCGGAAAGTTTAAGATTGGTTTTGGTATGTGTCCGTCTAATGTAGAACAAATGAAACAAATTGCAGACGATGGTTTAACAATGCCACCTAAAAGCACTTACATTCTTCCGAAGTTGAGAAGTGGAATCACTATTTATGAATATTAAATTATGACTAAAAAATATATATTATTATTACTTTTTATAAGTATTAGCTTCGCCTGCTTTTCTCAAAACCAAGGCTCTGATACCGTTATAAAAAGTGGAGTTGGCTTAGGTAGTGTTATTGCTGTTGTAATCTCATGGGACAGAAATAAATCAATTCTATGGGCAATTTTACACGGAATATTCAGTTGGCTATATGTTATATACTATGCACTAACTAGAGATTAAATAATTATGTCTATACAAGAAAACCTATTAAAAATTAAATCAACCTTACCTGAGCACGTTACACTTGTAGCCGTTTCAAAAACGAAACCAATCAGTGATTTAATGGAAGCCTATAATACTGGACAACGCATTTTTGGAGAAAATAAAATCCAAGAAATGGCAGAAAAGCATGAACAAATGCCAAAAGATATTGAATGGCACATGATAGGACATGTTCAGCGAAATAAGGTAAAATATATGGCTGAATTTGTAAGCCTAATTCATGGTGTAGAAAGCTTCAAATTACTAAATGAAATTAATAAGCAAGCCCAAAAACACGATAGAATAATAGACTGTTTACTTCAAATTAAAATCGCTGAAGAAGACAGCAAATTTGGGATGTCTGCCGAAGATGCTTCTAACCTACTAAAATCCAATGAGTTTTCTGAATTAAAGCATATTAAAGTTGTTGGCTTAATGGGAATGGCCACATTTACTGATGACACAAATCAGATAAAAAAAGAATTTAAAAGCCTAAGTCACACATTTACAGAACTTAAACAACTACACCCTGAACTTAAAACCATTAGTATGGGAATGAGTGGAGACTATAAATTAGCTATTGATTGCGGAAGCACCATGATTCGCGTTGGAAGTAGTATATTTGGTTCTCGAAATTATAATTAACACGTTACCCGAAAAAAGTATAACAAAGCTGTCTTTAGAATTATAAAGACTGCTTAACTCTGTTCGTAAAAACGTAAAATACTTAACGCTATCTACGCAATACTAGACATAGAAACCACAGGTGGAAAGTACAATGAAGAAGGCATCACTGAAATTGCAATTTACCAATTTGATGGTCATAAAGTAACTGACCAATTTATTTCTTTGGTAAATCCCGAACGGGAAATTCAACCTTTTGTTGTTAATCTTACAGGCATAAATTCTAATATGCTTAAAAACGCACCAAAATTTTACGAAGTTGCAAAACGTATTGTTGAAATAACTGAAGATTGTATTATTGTAGCCCATAACTCTTCTTTTGATTACCGAATTCTTAAAACCGAATTTAAACGTTTAGGCTTTCCTTTTAAACGAAAAACACTTTGCACGGTTGAGCTATCTCAACAACTCATTCCTGATATGGAATCCTATAGTTTAGGCAAACTAACACGAGCATTAGGTATTCCTATGAGTGATAGACATAGAGCCAATGGAGATGCAATGGCCACTGTAAAGTTGTTTAAAATGTTATTAAACAAAGATTTAGAAAAAGTTATTATTAGAGATGCTGTTAAAATTGAACAAAAATCTAATATTCCAACCAACCTTACAACAATTATAGAAGGATTGCCTTCAGATACAGGAGTGTACTATATTCATAACACAGAAGGTGAAATTATTTATATTGGAAAAAGTAAAAATATTAGAAAACGAATTATTCAGCATTTTACAGGTAAGAACTCTAAGTCTAAAAAAATTCAAAAATTAGTTAGTACTGTTACCTACGAAAAAACAGGAAGCGAACTCGCGGCTTTATTAAAAGAAAGTGCAGAAATAAAAGCAAATAAACCCATCTTTAATAGAGCTTTAAGAAGAACCATTTTTACCCATGCCCTTTACAGTTTTACAGATAAAAATGGCTATATAAATCTTTTTATTGATAAATCTAACAGAGAAGAAATGCCTATTACAACCTTTAGTACAAGGACAAGTGGTAAACACTTTCTCTTTAAAGCTGTCGAGGAATTTAATCTATGCCAAAAACTCACCGGTTTATACAACACAAAAACAAGTTGTTTTAAATATGAAGTAAAAGAATGTTCTGGAGCATGTATTAATGAAGAGCCTGTTGATGCCTATAATAAAAGGGTAAATTCATTAATAGAAAAGTATAGTTATGCTAATAAAAACATGCTAATTATCGATAAAGGGAGAGCTATAGAAGAAAAAAGTGTGTTTTTAATAGAAAATGGTATATTTAAAGGAATGGGCTTTTTTGATTTAAACCATCAAATAAATAACAGAGCTATTTTGGAATCTCTTATAACTCCAATGGAAAACAACAGAGACACGCAGCATATTATTCAGAGTTATATGAGAAGAAATAAAAGACTTAAAATAGTAAATTTAAACTAATATATACAAGACATATAACTTAAAATTGTAGCATTATTTGCTGCTTTTTTAGTTTTTTTTTAGGTTTTTTACAACACAATAAATAAACCACAACCTAAAACTTTAGAAACTATAATTTAACTTTTCGTACATTTAGAATATGATATCGAATCAAAAACATAATTGGAGAAATAGAATACATGAAGTTATCTATGAAGCTGATACTCCTTCTGGAAAGCTTTTTGATATACTGTTGTTAATATTCATATTGGTTAGTATTGTACTGGTTATGCTAGAAAGTGTCGTTAGCATAGATGAAAAGTACCATGAACTTTTACATATTGGTGAATGGATTGTAACTATATTATTTTCTATTGAATATATTTTAAGAATAATTTCAGTAAAAAAACCATTTAAATATATATTTAGTTCATTTGGAATCATCGATTTCTTATCAACCATACCAATGTATTTATCTTTCTTTTTTGTTGGTTCCCAAGCTTTAGTCACCTTAAGGGCATTACGGCTACTGAGAGTTTTTAGAATTTTAAAATTGGCTAGATATCTAGGAGCATCAAATCACCTAAAAGCATCGTTAGTTGCAAGTCGTGTAAAAATTATGGTTTTCTTATTTGCTGTAATGATTACTTCGGTCATTTTTGGAACTATTATGTATTTAGTAGAAGGAGAAGCCAATGGTTTTGACAACATACCAAAAAGTATTTATTGGTGTGTAGTAACATTAACTACTGTTGGATTTGGAGATATCGCCCCACAAACACCTCTAGGACAATTTATTACAACTTTTATCATGATTTTAGGTTACGGTATTATTGCAGTACCTACAGGGATTGTTTCTGCAGAATATGTTAGAAGTGGTCAAAAAGAAGATGCCGAAAATGAAGCATTAAAAACTAATGGAAATAATCCATCTGACAATATTACTATTCACCTCAATTCGCAACATTGCTCAAATTGTCATGCATCAGACCACAAAGATAACTCAGATTATTGCTATAATTGTGGAAATGAACTCAATCCTTTATTGTAGATTAAATAATGCCTAAAATATATCCCAAAATTGTCATTTCCGTTGTTGGTCCAACTGCGATTGGAAAAACAGCATTAAGTATTAAACTTGCCCAACATTTTAAAGCTAAAATTATTTCTGCAGACTCTCGACAATTTTACAAAGAAATGTCTATTGGAACTGCTGTACCTTCCGTAGAAGAACTAAATGCTGCACCACATCATTTTATTCAGCATAAATCTATAGATGAAAATTATAATGTTGGTGATTTTGAACGCGATGCCATTTCTAAAATAAAAGAATTACATAAAGACACCCCTATTGTAATCATGGTTGGAGGTTCTGGATTATATGTAAAAGCTGTAACAAAAGGCTTAGACTATTTTCCTGAAGTTAATTCTAATATTAGAGAAAACCTTAATCTTCAACTAGAAAAAGAGGGTTTAAATACTTTACAAGAACAACTCAACCTTTTAGATCCAGAGGCTTTTAAAACTATAGCAGTAGACAATCCGCAACGTGTTATTAGAGCTCTAGAAATTTGTATTGGTACAGGAAAACCATATACTTCTTTTCTTACCAATCCTGAAAAAAATCGAGACTTTAAGACCATTAGTATTGGCTTAAATGCTGAACGTTCTGTTATTTATGATAGAATTAACCAACGTGTAGATCTAATGATTGAAAACGGATTATTAGAAGAAGCAAAAGCTCTATTACCAAAAAAGCATCTTAATGCACTAAATACTGTTGGTTACAAAGAGTTATTTGAATACTTTGAAGGTAATGACTCTCTAGATTTTGCTGTCTCTGAAATTAAAAAGAATACCAGACGTTTTGCCAAACGACAACTCACATGGTTTAGAAAAGATGACGCAATTAAATGGTTTGATTATAAAACTGACGCTAACGCTATTATACAATATATTGCATCTAATCACCAAAAGTAATCATTACCATTTAGTTAGTAAGAATGAGTAATTACATAATATCCATCACAAAAAAATCCAGCGTAATAAACTGGATTTTTTTTGAGGTATAAAAAAGGATATAAAACTTATTTGTTGTTAATAACCAACCTAAAGCCTTCTCCGTGAATATTTAAAATTTCTACGTTAGGATCTGGTTTTAAATATTTACGCAATTTAGCAATATACACATCCATACTACGAGAGGTAAAATAATTATCATCTCTCCATATTTTAGTCAGTGCTAATTCTCTAGGCATTAAATCATTTTCATGCAATGCCAATAAACGTAACAACTCGTTTTCTTTTGGCGATAATTTTGAAGGTTCACCTCCATCGAACTTTAAGAAACGAAGTTTTGAATTGAGATCAAAACGTCCAATTTTAAATTCAAATTGTTTGCTATCTGCAACCGTATCTGTTGCCTTACGCTGAATTATAGCTTTAATTTTCATTAATAAAACCTCACTATCAAAAGGTTTATTAAGGTAATCGTCTGCTCCTACTTTATAACCTTTTAATACATCTTCTTTCATCGCTTTAGCGGTTAAGAAAATAATAGGAACGTCTGTGTTTTTTTCGCGAATTTCTTTAGCTAATGTAAAGCCATCCTTATAAGGCATCATCACATCTAATATACAAAGATCGTAATCGTCTTTTTTGAACTTTTCAAAACCTTCCATTCCATTTTTGGCATGGACAACGTCGTAATCGTTCATCATTAAATAATCTTTTAAAACGGTTCCAAAATTTGGATCGTCTTCTACCAAAAGAATTTTCTTGTTTTGTTCTTCCATAATTCGTTTTTAAGATATTAACGGCATCTTTATAATAAAAGTACTGCCTTTTCCTTTTTCACTTTCTACTGATATATGACCTTGATGGTCTTCTACTATTCTTTTTACATAGGCTAAACCTAAGCCATGTCCTTTTACATTGTGCACATTACCTGTGTGTTCTCTATAAAATTTTTCAAACACACGTTTGGCAACAGCTTTTGACATTCCATTACCTTGATCTGCTATTTTTACAATAATATTATTTCCTACGTTTTCAGTATACACATCTATTTTTGGTGCATCATCTGAATACTTAATAGCATTATCTAATATATTAACAATCACATTTGTAAAATGTGTCTCGTTTGCTAAAACTGATGACTCAGCAGCGTTTAAATGCATTTTCACATAGCCTTTACGATCTTCAACTATTAATTCTACATGTGTAATAGCATCTTCTACTAAGTCGTGTAATTCTATATGTTCCTTACTAATATTAAGTTCGTTTTTTTCTAATTTAGAAATACGCAATACATTTTCTACTTGAGCATGCATACGCTTATTTTCTTCTTTTATCATTCCTAAATAACGTTTCACCTTTTCTTGGTCATTAATTATTTTAGGGTTTTTTATAGAGTCTAATGCTAAATTGATGGTTGCAATTGGCGTTTTAAACTCATGTGTCATATTATTAATAAAGTCTGTTTTTATCTGTGATATTTGTCGTTGCTTTATTAATTGATAAATCGCACTAGCATAAGCTATGATAATAATACTTGTAAATAGTATAGACAAAAATCCCATCTTTAGTACAGAGGATATTAAATACTTTTTTCTATCCGGAAAATCGACCCAAAGATTATAATTACTCTCTTTATTATTGTCTAAAAACACAGGAATACCATAAGCCTTTTCTTTTTCAAAATTTTGGGTTTGCACCTTTGTTGCTAAATCATCATCATAAATAGCAAACTCAAAATTTAAATCTATGCCTTCATCCTTCAGTTCTCTTTTTAAGAAAGCTTCAACTTGTTTAGTCGTAACACGTTTATAAATTGGAATATCTTTTAAATACTCCTTTATAACATCTTCATACATTTGCTTTTCAATAATTGGCATAGATGAAATCTCGACCAATCGTTGCATAGGTTTTATAGAGGTATTACCATCTAAACTGGAATTACTATAAACTTCTTTAACACGCTCATTAGTTAATTTACTAATGTTAAAACTGTCTGCATCAATTTCAAAGAACAACGAAGGGACTTTAAGACGCTCTTCTAAAACCGTATTACGATTTATTATAGTGAGGTCATTTAAATCATCTTCTGATGTAATAAAAAGCTGTCTTATTTTTACCGAATCTACTTTAGTGTCTTTATTTAAGTGAGGTTGAAGCTTTGAAAATGCATCTCTTAACTCCATTTCTTCAATTGAATTAGACACAAAACTTAAAGCTCGTTTTACACTTAGTGTAAAATTTTTGTCCTCATTTTCTAAACTATTATTAATAAAAAATGATTGCACAAAAATTATTCCAATGAGAGATAAACTCATTAAGACTATCAATAAGACAAATAATTTTTTACCCATCAGTCAAATTTAACATTTTAACATTTAGTACAAATTAGGTTTAACCTTACATTAACAAAAGAAATTCTTTTATTTTGTGTTAATATCTTGAAGTATTTGCTGATGAATTTCTAAAGCTTGCTTTTTTGCTGATTCCAAATCATTATTTGTAATTACAAAATCTGACTTTTCAATTTTCTCTTTATCAGACAATTGATTCTTAATAATTGATTTCACCTTTTCTTCTGAAGTATTATCTCGCCTCATTACACGTTGTATTCGTAGATCTTCATCTGCAACTACTGTGATAATGTAATTGTATTGATTTTCAAGGTGGTTTTCAAAAATAATAGCGGCTTCTTTTATAACATAATGTGAATCCTGCTTTTTTAGCCAACGTTTAAAATGCGATGCAACTTTTGGATGTACAATCGCATTCATTTTAGAGAGTAAGGTCTTGTCGTTAAAAATTTTTGAAGATAAATACGGTCTATTTAATGTATCATCTACATAAGCAGCGTCACCAAACAACTGAATAAGTTTTCTTTTAATAATTTTAGAACGATTCATTAAAGCTTTGGCTTCGACATCTGCAATATAAACTGGTACTCCAAACGATTGAAAACACTTTAAAACCGTTGTTTTCCCACTTCCTATTCCACCTGTTAATCCTACTACTATCATCTTATAACTTTATAAAATCTATTCGTTTCTGTTTTATATTAACATGTTTTACAGACGCTGGCTTCTTTACTATTTTAGGTACTAAATACGTTTGGTTTGCATTTAAGTCTGTATAATCACATTCTAATTTAAAATTTGAAGCTTTGATAGCGTTATAGCTTTCTAAATCTACATAATAGGAAACACTAACTGTTTTTGGAAAATAATTAATTGTAACATCCTTGGGCTGATTGGTTATAGTAACAGGAACTTCTACAATGCCTTCTGTAAATCTAGCAACCTCTCCTGATACGGAAATTGACTTTGGAAATATTTCAATATTTTCAAAACCTGAAATATCTAAATTTACGTTTTTTTCAATATTGTTTTTAACATTATTAAGGGTTAAATTCTCAGTATTAATATGAGTAATTTTGTCGACCTCAGAAGTTGAACCTACAATTTTCACACTGTCTTTATCAAATTTAAGTTCCCCTTTTAAATCATAACCTACAGCATAATTAATAGTCTGTTTTAAAGTTATAGGAACCATTTTTGAAGCTCTCTTAGAAAATGAAATTAAAAGTGTATCTGGTAAAACAGAAAGTAATTTATAGGAATGACCTAATTGATCTTCTATTAAATATTTATGCTTTTGTACATCGAACAAAAAATGATTGGATTTTACAGTCACATCTTTTTTTGCGTTTAAAACAAGCCCTCTATAACTATTAAACATTAGCGGCACTAATGAAAAGCCTTTAGCCTCTACATACGCATTAATATAATTAATCGAGTCATTTTCTAACAAAATTTCATCTTCAAAATCGACTAAATTCACTTTTAGTTGTATTGTCTGTTTATAATCGTTAGATAACTTAGAAATAATTAAAAACACAAATGCAATGGCAAAGAACAGACTAAAACGCTTAACGCTTTTCTTTTTTAAGTAGTCTAATATGTTTATTTTTTTATTAGAATTCATTTATACTTTAAAAAAAAGTTGTGGAAATGCCTCTTCTGGGTGCTTACCCAAAACAACTAGGTTAAATGTAGACTTTAAAAAACCATAACCATAGCCTACAAACTGAATAATTATAGCAAATAAAGCCTGAAACGCTACACTGATGCTTCGGGTTGAAATTAAAGCCATTACAAAAGCTAAAGTAAAATATAAACCATAAAGATATAATGGCAAATTTATATGTAATAATGCCAATATAATTGAAACAATTATCCCTAAACTAAATAAAGTAGGAAACCAATACACTAAACTTTTAGATTTAGGATGCCATTGATTAAGAATTGGTCTTACCATACCAAATTTGTAAACTTGAGTAAAAAACTTAGACCAAGAGACCCGGCGTTTATGATAAACAAAAGCCGTTTCAATTAGCGTAGTTTTAAAGCCTAATTGGTGTAAACGTAATGACAAATCGGGATCCTCACCTGGATGAATTTTTCCAAAACCACCAGAAGCTAAAAATGCTTTTTTAGACAATCCCATATTAAAACTTCTTGGCTGAAAATCTTCAAGCTTTTGTTTTCCGCCTCTAATACCGCCTGTTGTTATAAACGAAGTCATAGCAAAATTAATGGCTTTTTGCAGATTTGTAAACGACGAATGCGCCGCGTCTGGCCCACCAAAGCAATCGTAATAAGATGCATTTAAAAACGTTTCAACTTCTATTAAATAATTTGACGGCAACAAAACATCTGAATCTAAAATAATATAATAGCTTCCTTTTGCTTTTGTCATACCAAAGTTTCTAGAGTCACCTGGACCTGAATTTGGTTTAAAATAGTATGAAATATTTAGATGATTACTAAATTGCTCAACTATGTTTTCTGAAGTTTCTGTAGACCCATCTTCTACAATGACAATTTCATAACTACGATGACCTTTAAAATTTAAAAAACTCTCTAGGAGTTCTTTAATTTCATCTGGTCTATTATAAACTGGAATAATAAAGGAAAAATCAATGTCATTCATAGGTAACAAAGATAAATAAACCAAGCGCAACTTTTAATAGTTACATGAGCTTTAAATGCATAGACCACCATTTAATTAAAATGACGCATTGAAGTCTTGGTTTAAAATAAAAAAAAGCCGCTAAAATAGCGGCTTTTCTGTAATTATATGTTGATTAAGCTTATTGCTTCATCACTCTTATTGTTTCTGTAACATTTGCAATAGTTACTTTAACAAAATAAGTGCCTGTTTGTAAGCTAGACATGTCTAAATTACTATCTACTGAGTTAGGTGAAACTCTTAATACTTCTTGTCCTAGCATATTATACATTGCCACTTGCTCTATTGTATTTTTAGCATTTAATGTTAATGTATTTTTAACTGGGTTTGGATAATATGTGAATGCAGATTCTGATTCAAAGTTGTTTACGCTTAATGAAGCACTATAAGCAGAGATAGAAAAAGGTTCATCATCATCACCTCCAGACTCCCATACTCTAATATAAATTGTTGAACCTGGTGTTAAACCTGTTAATTCTAATATTGAAAATAAATTAGCTGAAGAACCGTCATCATCACAGTCTATTGATGTTAATGCACCACATGTACCACTAAAAGCCTCTATTAATGAATCAAAACCAGTATCACCAGTTGCAGCGTCTGGAGCAGTTTCAATTGTAATGTCACCTGAATCTGGTACTACTACCGAGTACCATATACCTGCACCATTAGATCCACAACCATTCGTCTCTGCATCTTCAGTAGCACTTGTAACCGAACCATCAACAGGATAATCTCCAAAAACACCTCCTGGTGTTAAAGCTATAGCATCTGCACAATCATCATTTGCTGGTGGTGGTGGTGGTGTTCCAATACAAATATCAAAAGTTGTCGTTGGATTAGCTGCTGTGCTATATGAATTTACTCTTAACAAATATGTTTCACCTACCGTTAATCCTGTTAAAGTACTGTTATCAGAGTCACTACAGTTTATGTTTGTAAGTGTCCCACAAGCCCCTGACCAAACAGAATGATACAAATCAGTTGGATCACCTGTTACATTTAACAAATCTATTTTATGAGATTCTGCTGTTGCCACAAAAGAAAACCATACATCATCATTTTCAGTACCAAAACATGTAGCTTCATCTTCACCTGATGCAGTAGCGTATTGAATAGTACCTGTAGTAGTTACTGCACAATCAAAATCTGCATTTACAGTTAATGCAATTGCTCCTGCACAATCATCATTAGCTACCGGATCTACAACAAGCTCAATACTTACATTGTTAGTCCCATCCCAAGTGCCATTGAAACCTCCATAAGTATAAGCTGCGTTATTTAAACGCCATCTTGCAGCTACATAGTTTGTACCAGGTGGAGTATCTGAAGTGGTATATGCATATTCATCATCATTACCTGAATCACTGCTATATGTAGCAACTTTCCATAGCGCGTTGTCCCAAGTTGCAGGATCAGTATTCTCGTTATTAATTGCAATCCAACATTCAACACCAGCACCTGCACCTTCTGCATCGGTAACACCAGCTTCGTACCCTTTAGCATACACTGTTACCGCTGTACCAGCGCTAATCGATAAAGATACATCACTACCATTAACACCATCAGTTACCCACTGTACATTATTAAAATCCATAGCATCAGTAGGCGCAGCTACAATAGTTAGTTTGTAATCCTCTACCTCACCTCTTCCAGAACCAAAGGCACAGGCATCATCATTAGGATTAGAATCATTATAATCTACCATAGTTCTAAGTCTATAGTCACCCATAGCTGTTCCACTTGGCACGGCTATTGTAGCTTCAAATGGACCATTATCATAACCTGTTGTATTGTAAACGGTTTCTGTGTCAGCATCGAATATAAAATCATTATTCCAATCTACCCAAACAGCATAACCAGCTGTTCCTCCAACAATTGTAGCTGAAAAATCAAATGCACCTCCTTCGAAGCTTTCAATTGTATTTGTATCATAGTAATCTGCGTATCCAGTACCTGTATAACCTGTTTCACTTGTTGATGTATCCATTAAAGCACCTGTTACAGTAAATGAATCTGTATAGGTACCAGGATTTGTAGATTCAGGAACACAATATCCTGTATAAAAATATCCAGGTCCAACCCATGCACTTACATCACCACCTGTACAATCTGCTTGCACGTAAAATTCATATGCTGTATCTGCAGCTAAACCAGTTTTAGTAAATGAGTTTGCAACACCAGTATCAGTTGCAATACCAGTTGGAGCATCTCCTGCTAATACAACTTCAACGTTATACAAAGATGCAGAACCATTTTCTACCCAAGATAAAACTGCTTGATTTGATTCTAAGTTAGAAACTGATAAATCAGAAGGTTGCGGACAACTAATAGCCTGAGTAATATAAATATTATCTAAGTAAAAATAACTGTCACCAGATACCCACTCACCTCTTACTCTAAATTTAAAATCTGATCCGCTTGGCAGACTAGCCGCAGGTATTACATCAGAGTATTGCGTACAAGCTGTTGTTTCTGTAACCGCAAAAGAAGAAATTAAATTCCAGTCTGTACCATCATTAGTTGAATACTCTACATAAATAATATAATCTACTGCATTAGTAGAATATGGTCTAGCATTCCATTCAAACTCAACTGTTGTATCTGTCTCATTTGAGACACCTACGTAATTAGGAGAAGTTAAATCTCCATCGAAAGCCTCTTCAGTCCAAGTACTATAATATAAATTATTGTATACATTCCCTGTACCTTCACATAAGTAATCTGCAGTTGAACTTGAATAATAATAATTATTTGTCCAATCTGCAGGCACTCCTGAATCTAATGACTCGTCAATAAATATTTGCGACTGTCCTTGCCAAGAAAAGGCAAAACAACACAGTGCAAATAAGCAAAGCGTAATTTTTTTCATAAAATTGTATTTTTAAGTTAGTAATTCTTTAAAAATATGTTAATTATTTAGAATAATTTTTAGTTTAACTTTCAAATCGTTGAAATGTCGAAAATACCGACAAAAAACATTTAGGCTATATTTTAAAATAATTGACTCTTTTACTTCAATTAGACTGTCAAAATTCATGAATTTTAAAAGCCATAAAAAAGCCGCTATGTAATTAACATAACGGCTAAAAATATATTGTTTATTAAGTTGTTTATTGTTTATCTACAAAAGTCTCCATAACAGCATCACTGACCCCCATATTACTAAATCCTCCATCGTTATATAAATTCTGAAGCGTTACTCGTTTTGTTAAATCACTAAATAGTGTCACAGTATAATTTGCACAATCCATTGCAGTTGCATTACCTAAAGGCGACATTTTTTCTGCATAAGCTATAAATCCATCAAAACCTTTTACACCTGAACCTGCTGTAGTTGGTGTTGGTGATTGCGAAATGGTATTAACTCGTACTTTTTTATCTCTACCAAAGAAATAGCCAAAGCTACGTGCAATACTTTCTAAATATGCCTTATTATCTGCCATATCGTTATAATCAGGAAATACACGTTGTGCAGCCATATACGTTAAAGCTACAATACTTCCCCATTCATTCATGGCATCAGCTTTGTAAAGTGTTTGCATAACTTTATGAAAAGACATTGCTGACACATCTGTTCCTTTTTGTGTCCATGCATAATTTTGATCTGTATAGTGTTTTCCTTTTCTAACATTAATAGACATACCTATTGAATGTAAAACAAAATCAATTTTACCTCCTAAAATCTCCATAGATTGTTCTACTAAATTTTGTAAATCTGCTTCCGAAGTTGCATCTGCAGGAATAATTTGAGAACCTGTTTTTTTTGCCAATTCATCTATCTGTCCCATTCTCATAGCAACAGGTGCATTGGTTAATACAAACGCACCACCTTCTTCATGTACACGTTCAGCAGTTTTCCAAGCAATAGAGTTTTCGTCTAAAGCTCCAAATATGATTCCTTTTTTTCCTTTTAGTAAATTGTATGACATATGGTTATTGTTTTAGTTGTTTGTTTTTTAAAGTCTAAAAATTGTGACTGTAAGCTTATAAATTGATTTTAGGTTATAATTCTTCAATAATATTATTCCATTTATCTGTCCATTGGCCGTCTTTATATATAATGAGACCAAATTTTTTATGATAATATTTATCACCATTTTGTAATACGACGCTATTATCTGGAAAAATATAGTCAGGAACACATTCTCCATTTATAATTACATGATTAACCTCACAAGGATCATCTTTATCACAAGCAAGACACACAAGGCCTCCTGCAAATAATAGAATTATAAAATACCGTTTCATCTTTTAAAATTAATTAATTTAACAATTGCTTTGCATGTGCCATTGCTGAATCTGTAATATTTAATCCACCAAGCATCTGAGCAATCTCTACGATACGTTCGTCTTCATTTAATTTTTTAAGCTGTGTATGTGTTACTTCTTCGATATCTGTTTTAAACACTTTAAAATGCGAGTTGCCTTTGGCTGCAATTTGAGGCAAATGTGTAATAGTAAATACTTGCATTTGACTACTCATTTGCTTCATTATCTCTCCCATTTTGTTTGAAATCTCACCTGAAACACCCGTATCAATTTCATCGAACATTATAGATGGCAACTGAATATATTCAGCCAATATAGATTTTATAGCCAACATTATACGTGACAGTTCTCCACCTGAGGCTGATTTTTTAAGCTCGTTAAAACTAGACCCTTTATTAGCCATAAATAAAAATTGTAAGTTGTCTTTTCCATTTTTAAGAAAATGACGAGTAGTTTCTAATTCTACTTTAAACTTTGCATTTGGCATGCCTAAATCTGAAAGTATAGCCTCTAATTTTGAAACAAAAACTGGAATAATTTTCTTTCTTTTATTATGGATTTTTAAAGCCACTTGATTAAGCTTCTCTTCTAATTTTAAAATCTGCTCTTCTTTAAGGCGTATGGTATCGTCTAAAATTTCGGTATTGTCAATTTTAGATTTTAAATCATTTTTAATAGTGATTAATTCCTCAATTTCTGAGACCGAATGTTTTTGAAATAGATTGTTTATAATTTGAAGTTTACTACCAATTTGTTCTAATTCTTGCGGATCTGTAGATAAATTTTCTTCTAAATTATCTAACTCAACTAAAATATCTTCGAGTTCAATTCCAACACTATCAATACGAGCTTTTAAGCTTTCATATAATTTACCAAAACCAGCAATTTTAGATAATTCTTGCTTTACAGCTTTTAATTGATCTATGGCACCAAGGTCTTCGGTATTTAATATGACTTTAGAACTACTTAACTTCTCTCCTATGGTTTCCACATTATTGAGCTCTTCATATTGATTTTCTAAATCTTCAAGATCAATTTTCTCTAAATTTATTTCCTTTAACTCGTTAGATAAAAACAGATTATAATCGTATTCTTTTATCAATTCAGCCTTAGAAAGCTTTAATTCTTCTAAATCTTTTTGAAGTGACTTATACGCTACTAAGCCTTTTGAAAATGTTTCCAAATTAGACTTATTTTCAGCTAAAGCATCTATAACTTTAAACTGATAATCGTCTTGGGTTAATTGTTGTGTTTGATGCTGCGAATGAATATCTATTAAGTAGCTACTCAAAGCGACTAAACTTTCTAAGGTTACAGGTGTATCATTAATAAAGGCTCTTGATTTTCCTGAAGGTAAAATTTCGCGTCTAATAATAGTTTGCACATCATAATCTAAATCTAAAACCTTAAATAGTTCTTTTAAATCATAATTGGCGATGTCAAATACGGCTTCTATAATGCATTTTTCTTCTGCATTTTTCACCTGACTTAAATCTGCACGTTTGCCTAAAACTAAAGATAGACCACCTAATAAGATAGATTTTCCGGCACCTGTCTCTCCTGTAATGATAGTTAAACCATTATTAAATGCAACATTTAACTCATCTATGAGTGCGTAATTTTTTATGTAAAGTGATGTGAGCAAGACTTTATAATTTGTTATACAAATTTAAGCGTTTACTTATTCATATTTTGAAATAGGTAAAAAAATATTCTAGTTTACTATACTCTTATATGTTCTGGTAAAAATATAAAGGATTCTGAAATACTGCAATAACTTAAAACGAAAGATTCTACATAGGCAATAACAGTGTAGACTATTTGAATAGCATATTAATACTTAATATTTCGCCACTTTTGTGAATGCATTGGCGCTATTCTGTTTAAGATATCCATTGCTTTTGTAATGTTAACACTTGGTCCTCCAGAAAGAATATCCATAATTTCATCTGCTTTAGCATCAAAAAACACACGCATTAGAAATGAATTTGGTCGTATACTATGTACTTTCTGTAATTCATCTAATGCAGAAATAATTTGTGCCTTTCCGTCTTTTGCTCCTTCATTCATAATATCTAAGCCTTCAATATGATATTTATACATTGTAGATCTCATGGCTTTATATGATGGTGATAATAAATTATCTATTAACGCAAAACGCGACTGCAAACCATCTTCTAGTTTCCAACCTTGCCCACTTAGCTGCTGCGAATAATTTGCAATTGTTTGGGCTTGTTTAAAATAGTTATCTCCTCCATTAAGCTCAAACGTATCTGCATCCATTCCTAAAATCATATACACATGAAATGATAATACTGAAATTAAGTTAGATTCAAACTGGCTCTCATTAAACACTAAATTTTGGAATTCTAAATACTGAAAATTAAAATCTCTATCATTATAATTATAAACAGGTGAACTGTAAGTTGAATTAAAAACTGGTCGAGATGATGATACTTGAAGTGAAGCCGAAAACGAATCGTTATTATAGTCTTTAACATTAATTACCATACTACAATTAATACGCTCTTGTGCACCAAATTTTTCTCCTGTCCATTTGGTATTATTAATGAACTCTGTGAGTTGTTTTTCTAATGTTCTGAAAACAACATTATTTTCATTTCCTGTTTGTTGAGCTATAACACTAACCGTACAATTTAATTCTTGAGAGAATGTTACTGTTGTACATAAAAAAGCAAATAAAAAAAGTAGGTTACGCATGTGTTTGTTTTAATATAAGTTGCATTAAATCTTCAGCCACTTCGGTCTTAGATTTTAATTCATTTTCAATAATACTGTTAGAAGATGTTATAAATGTAACTTTATTTGTTGACACCCCAAAACCTGCTCCTTTATCTTGTAATGAGTTTAGTACAATAAGATCTAAATTCTTAGACTTTAATTTACCTTTGGCATGTTCTAATTCATTATTTGTTTCTAAAGCAAAACCGACTAAAAATTGGTCTTTTTTTATCTCTCCAAGAGATTTTAAAATATCTTTTGTCTTTTCTAACTCAATAGTAAACGTTGTTTCTTTCTTTTTTATTTTCTGAGTGGCAACATTCTTTGGTCTATAGTCTGCAACAGCTGCCGAAAGAATAGCAATATCTGAAGTATTAAAATGCTTATGAACTTCAGTATACATGTCTTCTGCACTAACTACAGGTTTTACTGTTACAAAGTTATCTGCTAATTTTTGATGTGTTGGACCTGTAACTAAAATTACCTGAGCACCTAATTTTGATGCTGCTTTTGCAATTTCAAATCCCATTTTTCCGCTAGAATGATTACCAATAAATCTAACAGGATCTATGGCTTCATAAGTAGGGCCAGCTGTTATTAAAACACGCTTTCCTCTTAAAGGTAATTGCTCTAGAATATCTTTTTCAATAAAACTAACAATATCTTCTGGTTCTGCCATACGACCTTCTCCAACCAAACCACTAGCAAGCTCACCAGTACCTGCAGGAATGAGTTGATTTCCGTATGATGCTAGCTTGTCAAAAGATGTTTTGGTAGAATGATGCTTATACATATCTAAATCCATAGCAGGAGCAAAATAGACAGGGCATTTTGCAGAAAGATAAGTTGCTAATAAAATATTATCACAAACACCATTTGCCATTTTAGCCATAGTATTTGCTGTAGCAGGTGCTATAACAAACAAATCAGCCCAAAGGGCTAAATCGACATGATTGTTCCAGACTTGGTTATTATCTTCTTCATCTGTAAAAGATGAATACACCGGATTTTTAGATAATGTAGAAAGGGTAAGTGGAGTTACAAACTCTTTAGAAGCAGGCGTCATAACGACTTTTACGTTAGCGCCTGCTTTAATAAATAATCTGACTAAACTAGCAGATTTATATGCGGCAATACCAGCAGTAATGCCCAATAAAATATTTTTATCCTTTAGAATAGACATCTAAGGTTTTTATTTATGGCTGAGGGTCATCAGTATTTCTGTGATAAATCTTATCATCTAACCACTCTTTAACAGCTAAAGAATGTGGCTTTGGTAATTTTTCATAAAACTTAGACACTTCTATTTGTTCTTTGTTTTCAAAAATTTCTTCAAGACTATCATTGTAAGTTGCAAACTCTTCTAGCTTGTCAATTAACTCACGTCTAATATCTGTATTAATTTGCTCAGCACGTCTAGAAATTACAGAAATAGCTTCATAGATATTATCTGTTGCTGCATCAATTTCGTTTCTGTCGTAAGTAATAGTACTTACAGGTGCATCTGTCTTTTTTAAATCCATCGTTATAATGTTTAACTTTTAGTAGTAAACGTATTTAATTCTTGTTCTAATTCTTGTTTTTGTATCCTCGCGTCTTCCATATGTTCTGAATTTGGATACGCTTTTTCTAATGCGTTGTAATAGGCTAAAGCGTCTTTTAAACGTTTTTCCTTCAAATAATCTACACTTAATATCGCTAATTTATAAGCAGAATCAAATCTGTAATAAAAAACTTCGCTTCTTAAAGAAGATCCTGGAAATTCAAGCAACATATTATTAAATGATTTAATAGCCGCACCATAATCGCCACTATAACCACCTATTAAATTGTATTGCATAGCTATTTCAAAAGCTTTTTTCTCTAATTTGAAATCTAACTCTTTAATTAATGCATTTGCTTCTGCTAAATATTTAGAATTAGGATAAACATTTACAAATAATTGTAATTTTTCAATAGCTTCTACCGTTTCTTTCTGTTCTTTAGAATAAACAGGCGAATTAAAGTAATAGCCTTTAGCAGATAAGAAAGCAGCTTCTTCTGCTTTTTCACTCTGCGGGTAAATATCTGTAAACTTATCTAAATGATAACTTGCAATGTAATAATCTCCTAAGTGATAAGAGCACATTGCATGCATATAGGTTAATTTTTCAGCTTGTGGTTTCCCTCTATACTTCTGAAGAATTTGTTCACATAATCTAAAAGATTTGCTCCATTTTCCAGCATCGTATAGCTCAGTTGCCATTTCAAACTTTGCGGCAGTATCTTCAGATTTTAATGTTTTCTGAAAATCACTACACGAAATAAGTAGTACACTAACAAGTAGTATGTAAAGTCCTCTCTTCATAAATTTTAAACAGAATGCAAAAGTAAGCATTATTAACGGATTTAAAAAAAATTATTATATGCTAAAGTAAGTGATGTTATTATGCTAAAAACCTATTTATATAAAGTTTAACTTTTTCCTAATGACTTCAACTCTTTTTTAATCATTTCTTTGAGCTGATCTGTAGCTTCTACAAGTGGTAAACGCACATGTGATTTTGAGATATTTAACGCTTCTAAAACTGCTTTTATACCTGAAGGGTTATTTTCAGAAAATATTAACCCTGTAATAGGCATTAATTTAAAATGAATATCATAAGCTTCCTTTGCTTTACGAGCAATACCTAAGCGTATCATTTCAGAAAACTCTTTTGGCAATGCTTGTCCTATAACAGAGATAACACCTGAACCACCAGCTAAAGCAACACCCAATGCTAAATCGTCATCACCAGATAACACTAAAAAGTCTTTTGGTTTACTTCGTAATAATTCTAAATATTGGTGTACATTATTACCCGCTTCTTTAATAGCAACTATATTATCAAAATCTTTTGCCAATCTAAAAGTAGTTTCTGGCAACATGTTAGATGACGTTCTTCCTGGTACGTTATATAAAATTATTGGTTTTGGAGACACTTCTGCAATAGCTTTGAAATGCTGATAAATACCTTCTTGAGTTGGTTTACTATAATAAGGAGAAACCGATAGAATTCCGTCAATAGTAGAAAAATCTGTAGCTTTTATTTCAGCTATAACTTCTGCTGTATTATTTCCTCCAATACCTAAAACTAATGGTAATCTTCCATTATTTACCTTAGCTATAAATACTATTAATTGTTTTTTCTCTTCAGCGGTAACAGTTACACTTTCTCCTGTGGTTCCACTTATCACTAAATAATCTGTACCGTTGGCAATGTTGTATTCTACCAAACGCTCTAAAGCATCAAAATCAATACTTAAATCAGCGTTAAAAGGTGTGATTAATGCTACACCAGTTCCTATAAATTTGGTCATTATATTTTTTTTAAAATGTTTAAGTATTTTTTTAATTCTTGTTTAAAAATATTGATATCCTTTAACTCTACGTCAATTATTAAATCGTACAAACGCTCATCTTCATTAGAAATTCCTACTTTTAAATTGGCTTTAGAAGCTGCAGTTATAAGGTTTAATTGCAATACAGGATTTTTATAAAAGCAAAGCAACATATCATAAGGCTCATTAATAAAATCTTCTAAGTCGATATTTTTTATTTTTCCTTTCCACCCAAAATCTTTTGGACTAAAATGTGCGTTCCATTGGTTGTACTCTAACTTATCATCCATAGTAAAGGCTACAATTTTATGCTTTGGAGACGTTAATCCCAATTCTTTAAAATAAACCCTAAACACTTCAAATTCATGAAATTCGCTAGCATTAAGTAATACTGCAATTGTCTTTATTTTATTGTTGTTTACCGTAGGTTTACGTTCTGTCAACAATTTGTTCACATATTTTCGATTTGATTTTTCTTTAAATGCTTTTAAAATCATTTATCTTTAGCCTTTGTGCAAATTTAAGAAAAGCACTCACATTTTATTACAAACTCCTTATAAGTTATTCAATGACTATTAAACATATTTTAAAACTCGGTATTCTGCTGCTCATATTTTCTTGTGCATCAACAAAAATTTCAAAGATTGAAGGTAAGCGTCTTGAAATTGACGACACGCTTAAACCTAATCTGGCCATTGAAAATTTTATTAAACCTTATCGTGAACACGTTAATAAAAATATGGATAGTGTTATTTCTTATGCTAAAGAAACCTATACCAAAACTGATGGTGATTACAATACTGCAATTGGAAATTTAATGGCTGACGCCGTTTATACTGAAAGCAATCTTGTATTTAATAAGAGAACAGGAAAGGACATAGATTTTGTTTTACTTAATCACGGAGGTATACGCTCTATCATTTCTAAAGGAAATATAACAATACGAACAGCATACGAAATTATGCCTTTTGAAAATTCTGTAATCGTAACCGCTATAAAAGGCAAACAAGTTAATGAAATGATGACATATCTTTCTAAATCCAAACGCGCGCACCCTGTTTCTAATCAACTACAGTTAATATTAGATAAAAACGGCGCTATTAGTTCTGCTACAGTTCACGGAGAACCTATAGACGAATCAAAAACCTATTATGTAGCTACTAATGACTACCTCTATAATGGTGGAGATGGCATGGTGTTTTTTAAGCCTAATGAAAACACTTATGTCTTAAATTATAAAATTAGAGATGTCTTAATTGACAATTTTAAGAAGAAAGACACATTAAACCCAAAACGCGACCAACGCTTTATACAATTAAAGGATTAAGACATCAACTGCACACAAAAAGCTATCACCTTTGAAATAGGCAGTAGAAAAGTGCAAGTGAATGTTAAAAACCAATAAACACAAGACACGTGAAAAGAAGACAATTTATACAAAAATCTACAGCAGCAACAGCTCTAGCAAGTATTGGAGGCTTAAGCTTACAATCCTTTAGTCCTTCCAAAACAAAAAAAATAACAATACTACACACCAACGATGTGCATAGTCATATTGACCCTTTTGGACCAGACGATGGCAGAAATGCTAATAAAGGAGGTGTTGCTAGACGTGCCACTTTAGTCGACTCTATAAGACAAGACAATCCTAACACCTTACTATTAGATGCAGGTGATATTTTTCAAGGAACACCTTACTTTAATTACTATGGAGGCGAATTAGAATTTAAACTAATGAGCATGCTAAAATATGATTTAGCAACTATTGGTAATCATGATTTTGACAATGGCATCGACGGCCTTTATGCTCAAATTCCTCATGCAAAGTTTGATTTTGTCTCAGCCAACTACGATTTTTCAAATACAGTAATGGACACACATGTTAAACCTTATAAAATCTTTATAAAAGATGGGATTAAGATTGGCGTTTTTGGACTTGGAATTAAACTTGACGGCTTAGTAGATAAGAACATGTATAAAGAAACCGTTTATCATCATCCCATTGAAATTGCTCAAGATATGTCTCGTATTTTAAAAGAAGAACAAGGGTGTGATTTGGTGATATGTTTATCTCATATTGGCTATTACTACAAAAATGCTCCAGATAAAGTTAGCGATATTACCTTGGCAAGAGCCACAAAAGATATTGATCTTATTATTGGAGGACACACACACACCTTTTTACCAAAACCAACCATTGAAAAAAACAGCATAGGAAAAAATGTGCTTGTTAATCAAGTTGGGGCTTATGGCTTATATCTCGGTAAAATTGACTTTTATTTTGAACCAGGTAAAAAAGTTACATCTGAAGGAGCTTCAATTATAGTATAACATTTTAAAAGCTACACCTCTATGCGATCATCTGAATATGCTGGAGTTGGATCAGTAACGATATGTTGAGATTGCATATAGTAAAAGACAAATGCAACTACTAAGAAAAAGGAATAAACATAACCTAAACTATTATCATCACTCAAAATATAGAAATAGGCCAATTGCATAATTTCTGAAAAGACAATAAATATAGAGCCTATTAAAAACAGCATTGATTTATTATTATTCCTATACATGTAATTAATTAAGGCCATAGATAAAAGCGCCATTATCACAGAGTTATACGTAAACTCTAGAGCATACTCATAATAGTTAAAAGAACTTTCTGTTGTACTTGATATTAATGACACACAAAAAACATCTAAAACAACCAATACTATTACCGGAATAGCTAATTCTGAAAAAACTGTTTTGAGATTCAATTGAAGTAACATTTTAATTATAAGTAAACCATAAGAAGCAATGCTTAGAATATTAGATATGTAATACAAATAATCTGTCTGTCCTTCCTTGAGCTCTGGTCTATACCAAGCAATATAACCTAATATTTGCGCAATGGTAAAAACCACTAAAAACAATAAAAACAGTTTTGACTTATGTTTTGTCCATCCTACATAAAGCCATGTAAGTAATATAAAAGATATCGCACCAACAGTATCTCCTTCTACTTCTAAAGCAAAACCTTGAAGTAAAACGTAGATGCCACCTAAGAGCAATAATACTACCTTTATAATTTTTTTTATTAACATTAATTAATCCCTTATTAACGGTAGCAAATATAAACATTTTTTTTACACTTTAACGCATTAAATAAGCATTTCATCGAATAAAAAGCCTTTTTTGTGTAAGAATTTACTTCAATTTAGCTAAAAAGGCCTTTTCTGTCAGTATAGAAATACCTAAATTTTCTGCTTTAATAAGCTTACTTGGTCCCATTTTATCACCAGCTACTAAATAACTCGTTTTAGATGAGATAGATGAAGATACTTTACCTCCATTATCTTCTATTAGTTTTTTAAGGTCATTACGAGAGATCGTTTCAAAAACACCAGAAACAACTATAGAGAGTCCTTTTAATTTATCTGTTTGATTAGCTAGTTTTTCTGCCGAGATTTCTAATTGTACTCCAAAAGATCTTAAACGCTCTACAATTTGTCTGTTTTCTTCTGAGCTAAAAAACTCAACAACACTTTCAGCAATACGCTCACCTATTTCATCAACCGTCACTAAATCTAATGTTGTAGCAAACATTAAAGCGTCTATAGATTTATAATGTTTGGCTAATTTCTTAGCAACTGTTTCACCAACATAACGAATACCTAACGCAAACAACACCCGTTCAAATGGAATTTGTTTAGACAGCTGAATCCCTTTTACCAAATTCTCTGCGCTTTTTTGTGCCATACGTTCAAGTGGAATCACTTGTTCTACAGTTAATTCGTATAAATCAGAATAATTATGAATCAAACCCTCTTTAACTAATAAAGCAACCGTTTCACCTCCCAAACCATCAATATCCATTGCTTTTCTAGAAATGTAATGCTGAATTCGTCCGATGACTTGAGGAGGACAAGCTTTATAATTAGGACAATAATGTTTAGCCTCACCTTCTAGTCTAACAAGTTCCGTGTCACATTCTGGACATTTTGAAATATAAGTTGTAGGTACCGAATTAGCTGGACGCATAGATAAATCTACAGCAATAATCTTTGGAATAATTTCTCCTCCTTTTTCAACAAACACTTCATCACCTTCTCTTATATCTAACTTTTCAATTTGATCGGCATTATGAAGAGAAGCCCGCTTTACAATCGTACCTGCTAATTGTACAGGTTCTAAATTGGCCACAGGTGTAATAGCTCCGGTACGACCAACCTGATAAGTAATTTCGTTGAGTCGTGTAGACACTTGTTCGGCTTTAAATTTATAAGCCATTGCCCAACGTGGCGCTTTGGCCGTAAAGCCTAATTCGTCTTGTTGGTATAAATTATTCACCTTAACCACTACTCCATCAATCTCATACGGTAAGTTGTGTCTGTTTTCATCCCAATAATTAATGTACTCTAAAACGTCATCTATAGAACTTACCAATTTAGCTTCTTGTGGTACTTTAAAACCCCATGATCTCGCTTTTTCTAGGCCTTCAAATTGCGACGTAATATTGAGATTATTCCCTACTATACTATATAACAAACATTCTAAAGGACGTTTTGCCACTTCAGCACTGTCTTGCAGCTTTAAACTTCCCGACGCTGTATTTCTTGGGTTTTTGTATGGTTCCTCATCATTTTCAATGCGTTCTTCATTCATTTTTAGGAATCCTTCAATCGGTAAGACTATTTCTCCTCTTATATCAAAACGCTCAGGATAATCGCCTTTTAATTGAAGTGGAACCGTATGTATTGTTTTTACATTTGCAGTCACTTCGTCTCCTTGTACTCCATCTCCACGAGTTACAGCTCTTAATAATTTACCATTTTCATAAGTTAAACTTATAGAGGCACCATCGTATTTTAACTCACAAGTATAGTTTACCTCACCATCGACCATTTTTTTTACTCGGGTTTCCCAATCCAACAAATCTTCTTTGGAATACGAATTATCTAACGAATACATTCTAGAATCATGAACCGTAGTTTTAAAATTCTTAGTTACAGCTCCTCCAACCCGTTGCGTTGGCGAATTGGCATCAAAAAACTCAGGATTTGCTTCTTCTAACGCCTGAAGCTCTTTGAGTTTAATGTCGAATTCATAATCACTAATGGTGGCATCATCTAAGATATAGTAATTGTAATTATGCTGACGTAGCTCTTCTCTAAGGGATTCTATTTTTTGTTTTGTATTCATTTCTAGGGAATGTAAATTATTCGCTTTATGTTTAATTCTTCATCAATAAAAAAAGTGACATTGTAGCCTAAATAGCCATCACTATTTCCCATTGTTATAATAATTTCTTTATCGTAATAATATGCCTCAGTTAAATCAAAATTTGGTTCGTATAGGTCTTCAAAATAACGTTTATCAATTTCAACATGGTTATTACTTAAATCTAAATACATTTTTGAAATATAGCTATTCGGAATACCCTCTGCCCCTATAACATCATGATTATCAATTTGAGTAACATTTAAGCTATCACTATCGTAAGTAAGTTTAGCTTTGTTTTTTTCGAACTTAGATTTATGAAAAACAATTTCTATATTTTTAGTATATAAACGAATAGAATCAGAATATAATCTTTTAATAAATGGCTCATAATCGAAAGTGTAATCTACATTAGTATCACTTTCCAAAAAATCGAAACCTACAATTGTATCTCTTGATTTTTCATCATCATAAAGTTTTACATGATAAAATCGCTCTTTTAATTCTTGGAGTTTTATTTTTTGTTTTTCGTCTTCTTTATTTAAAGTTTGATGCGTATCTGTTACAATTTTATTTTCTATACCAATAATCTCTTCTTTTTTCTCTTTACAAGAAAAGCAAACTATAAAAACGATTAAGGACACTAAAACTCTCATATTATCCTTTCTCACCTTTCAACATTCTATCATTCCCATTCAAATCTTTGAGCAATTCAATCGCTTCAAAATTGGCATCTACTAATAACTGCTGCGTTTCTTCTCCAAGATATTGGTTAATTTCAAAATATAAGCTCCCTTTATCTTTTAACTTTTTAATCGCAAAATTGGTAATCGCTTTGTAAAATAACAACGGATTATCATCTTCTACAAACAGAGCCAAATGCGGTTCATTATCTAAAACGTTAGGCTTAATTTCTTCTTTTTCTAAGTTTCTTACATATGGCGGATTGGAAACAATGATATCAAAATTAGATTCCGCTTCAAATGCTAAATGACAAGTATCATCTAAAATACTAGCCTCAATAAAATTGATGTCAACCTTATTGATTTCTGTATTTTGTTTGGCAACCTTTAATACTTCTTTACTCACATCCAAAGCATAAACTTTGGCATTAAGCAAGTTTTTAGCTAGAGCAATCGCTATACATCCCGATCCGGTTCCAATATCTAAAATTTTCACAGGCTTATCAACTTCAAGCGACGTCACAGAACGAATAATTAGATCCACTAACTCTTCTGTTTCTGGTCTCGGAATCAATACATTTTTATTCACCTTAAAAGGTAATCCGAAGAATTCAGTTTCACCTAAGATATACTGAATAGGTTTTTGCTGTTTTA
>Ga0193951_1000043_pt1 | contig 48350 bp, 49 predicted proteins | sample BB_2_MG_FD_140370 | JGI IMG/M metagenome (GOLD analysis project Ga0193951, IMG submission 140370) | Microbial mat bacterial communities from the Broadkill River, Lewes, Delaware, United States - BB_2_MG | ecosystem: Environmental > Aquatic > Freshwater > River > Microbial mats | place: USA...
AAACTCTCTAGCATGATAGATATAGAGGCATATATAGAGAGTCAATTAATAAACTCTTATTATGGTGATGGATTGATTGTATCAACTCCAACTGGCTCAACTGCTTATAATCTTTCTGCTGGTGGACCTGTTGTTTATCCTCTTACAGAAGCTTTGATATTAACACCTGTTTGTCCTCACTCTTTGACGCAAAGACCACTTGTTTTGCCAGTAAATTTTGCAGTAAAATTTAAAAGCTCTAGTAGCGATACTCTCATCATAGTTGATGGACAAGATACTTATAAAATGGATGATTTTGATTTTATTAGTATTAAAATTGCTCAAAGTGGAGCAAAGTTGATTCATAGGGTAGATAGAAACTATTTTGAAGTTTTAAAAGATAAGTTACACTGGGGACAAAAATGATAGAGCGACTACATGTAAAAAATCAGCTCTCCTTTGAAGAGTGTGATTTAAAGTTTGGTGAAGGGCTTATCGCTTTTACTGGACCTAGTGGGGCAGGTAAGTCTGTTTTTATGCAGGCAATTTTATCACTTTTTGGTCATGGCGAACCAAATGCAAGCAGTGTTGAGGCAACTATAACTGATAAAATAGATTTAGAAGAGTTTGGATTAGAATCCGATGAAGTAAATGTTTTTAAATATATAAAATCAAAAAGTACAAGATACTTTATCAATACACAAAGTGTATCAAAAAAAAGTATGTCACAAATTACAAGTAGTTTTATAAACTATCTCTCAGTAAGAGATTCTGAAGAGTTTGAAAATGAAAGACTTTTAACTCTTTTAGATGCTTTGATTGCAAAGGAAAAACCTTTACATGTAAAGAGTGTAGAAGAGTATAAAGAGCTGTTTTTGGAGTATAAAAAGAGAAAAGAAAAACTTGAGTCTATCGAGCAAAAAGAGCGAAAAATAGAGGAACTCAAAGAGTTTGCTTCATTTGAGATAAATAAGATTGATGAAATTTCTCCTAAGATTGGAGAAGATGAAGAGCTGATGAGTATAAAAAGAACACTTTCAAAAAAAGAGAAGATTCAAGAGAGTTTAAATAGCGCCAATTCTATCTTTGAAGCAGAAAATAGTGTAAGTGAATTTTTGAATCTTATTGAAAAAGATAGTGGTTTTTTTGATGAAGCGATGAATGAACTTAGAGCCATCATAGAAGACGAAGTAGAGAGACTAAACGACTTAGATGAACAAGATGTAGAGGCACTTTTAGAACGTATAGAAAAGATTTCATCTTTAAAATCAAGATACGGTACGATTGAAGAGATTTTGGAGTATAGAGATACAAAAAAACAAGAGTTAGAAGAGTATGAAAACATAAGTTTCGAAAAAGAAAAACTTATAAAAGAGTGCAAAGAAAGATTTGAAATTTTAGAGCAAAAAGCAGGTGATATCTCGCTTTTAAGAGAAAAATACATAAGTACACTCAATAGTAAAATAAACTCTTATTTAGATATGCTTTATATGCCTGAGGTCAATCTTGTAAATACAAATATTGAGCTTTACGAATGGGGAAAAGATTCTTTACATGTAGAACTCGGTAGAGTAAATATTAAAAAGATAAGTTCGGGTGAATACAATAGGCTAAGGTTGGCTTTTATCGCTACTACGAGTGAATATTTGTTAGAGAGTGGTGGGATTTTAATACTTGATGAAATAGATGCTAATTTAAGTGGGAAAGAGTCTATGAGTGTTGCAAAAGTGCTCAAGCAGTTGTCTGTTAAGTATCAGATATTTGCTATATCTCATCAACCACAACTCTCTTCACAAGCAAATTTTCATTTTTTAGTAACTAAAAGTGATGGAAAAAGCGAAGTGAAAATGCTCGCAGATGATGAACGAATAGTTGAACTCGCTAGAATGGTAAGTGGCGAAGAAGTAAGTACAGAAGCAACCAAATTTGCAAAAACTCTTTTAAATGTGACATGATTGTCAAATGCAGTTAATATACAAATAAGTAAAAATTGTTCAAATTTTTTACAAGGTTATGATAAAATAGAAACAAGGAATAGGATAAGTAATGGCAATAGAAAAAATTCTTATAGTAGAAGACAATAAAGCACTTTCAAAACTTATAGCAAAAAAGATTTCTCAAAATACAAATTTTGAAGTAGATGTAGCACACTCTTTAAAAGAAGCACAAGTTTTAATAGGAAAAGGAAGTCGTTATTTTCTAGCTTTATTGGATTTAAATCTTCCTGATGCTCCTGATGGAGAAGTTGTTGATTATATACTTTCAAAACTAATACCTTCTATAGTATTAACAGCAAATGTAGATATAAAAACAAGAGAGAATATACTAAAAAAAGATGTGATTGATTATGTTTATAAAGGTAATATGGATGATGTAAATTATATTTTCACTCTCATACAAAGATTATCAAAAAATAGAGAATATAAAGTGATGGTTGTTGATGATTCTATTACTATGCGAAATGAAATAAAAAGAATGCTTTCAGCTCAAATGTACAAAGTATTTTCGGCAGCTCATGGAGAAGAAGCTCTTGTATATTTAAAGGATAATCCAGATATAAAGTTAATATTAACAGATTATAATATGCCTGTTATTGATGGTTTTGAATTTACTAAACAAGTAAGAGAAGAGTACTCAAAAGTAGAGCTTAGCATTATTGGAATTACAGCAAATACTGATGAGATGATATCGTCAAAATTTTTAAAAATAGGAGCAAATGATTTTATAAATAAACCTTTTACAAAAGAAGAGTTAATTTGTAGGGTAAATAATTCAATTGAGTCTTTAGAGTATATTGAAACCATAAGTGATATGGCAAGTACTGACTTTTTAACAGGAGCGAGAAATAGAAAAAGTTTTTTTAAAGAATTAAATACTTATATGGATGATTGCAAGGATAGTGGTGAAAGATTTGCAGTTGCCATACTCGATATAGATCACTTTAAAAATCTCAATGATACATTTGGTCATGATGCTGGTGATGTTGCTATAAAAGAGTTAGTAAGGCTTATACAAGAGAGTATAAAAGGTTCAGATGTTATCGCAAGATTTGGAGGAGGAGAATTTTGTGTACTACTAAAAGATATTGATAAAAATAGCGCAGTTGAACTTTTTGTGAGACTTCGTTTAAAAGTAGCAAAAAATTTGATAATTATAAATGATAAAGAGATTAGATATACAGTTTCTATGGGTATTACATTTAATTGTGATGAAGGTATCACTGAAATGATAAACCAAGCTGATATGGCTCTTTATAATGCTAAAAATAGTGGGAGAAATAGAGTGGAGATTTCAGAATGATAATAGATACTCATGCACATCTTGATGATGAAAGATATTTTGAAGATTTAGATGAGGTTATAAAAAATGCAAAAAAAAATGGTGTTGCAGGTGTTTTAATACCAGGAGCTGACATAAATGACTTGGGTCGGGCTCAAAAAATTGCTCATGAAAATGAAAATATTTACTTTGCTGCAGGTGTTCATCCTTATCATCATGAGCAGTATAACGAAGAAGTTTTGCTTGGTTTTTTAAAAGATGAGAAGTGTATTGCTGTTGGTGAATGTGGTCTTGACTATTATAGACTTCCTGATGATGAAAATGAAAAAAAGGTTGAAAAGTGTAAACAACAAGAAGTTTTTAAAAAACATATAGAATTAGCAAAAAAAGTAAATAAACCACTCATTGTTCATATTCGTGATGCTAACGACGATAGTAAAAGAGTTTTAGTAGAAAATGAAGCAAAAGTTATTGGAGGAGTTTTGCATTGCTACAATGCAAGTGAGCATCTTTTAAGCTTAGCTGATGAAAATTTTTATTTTGGAATAGGCGGAGTATTGACTTTTAAAAATGCTAAAAATTTAGTCCAAGTATTACCAAAAATACCTTTAGAAAAATTACTTGTAGAAACAGATGCCCCTTATCTAACTCCACATCCAAATCGTGGAAAAAGAAATGAACCTGCATATACAAAATTTGTAGTAAAAAAAATAGCAGAGCTTTTAGATATGCAAATTGATGAAGTAGAAAATATAACGACACGCAATGCAAAAACGATATTTAAAGCATTCGCAAAGTCAAATTAAGGTATTATAATTGCTTTATAGTGCTCAGAATACTGTTTAAGGAGTTTTATGTTTAAGTTTATATTTTCAATTTTTTTATTAATTCAAAGTGCAAATGCATTTTTGAGTACAGAAACAAATTATCAAGAACAAGCGAAAGTTCTTAAAAGTTTAGATATTGAACCGACTTTTCTTACTGATTTGCTTTTTATTACTATGAAAGAAGATGCTGATAGGTATAGAACTAAACATTTTTTAAATGTTTTAGAAAATGGTAATAGATTTATCCCTATTTTGCAAAACATGATAAAAGAAGCCGGAATTCCAGATGCCTTTTTGTATCTAGCTATGGCTGAATCTAATTTCATACCCAGTGCATACTCAAGAGCAAGAGCAGTAGGTATTTGGCAGTTTATGCCATATACTGGAAGAAAATTTGGATTAACAATTGATTTGTATGTTGATGAGAGACGAGACCCTATAAAATCAACAGAAGCTGCTATAAAATATTTAAAATATTTGCACGATAGATTTGGAAAATGGTATTTAGCAGCAATTGCTTATAACTGTGGAGAAGGAAGAGTAGGAAGAGCTATAGCAAAAGCGGGGACAGATAATCTAGCAGTTTTACTTGATAGGCATAAAAAATATATCCCAAGAGAGAGCCGAATATATATAAGAAAAATAATGATGATGGAGCACCTTTCCAATAGTACGGATTTCATAGTAGGACATGACGCTGGCTATCTTATGAACAGAGGTACAACTCATACTTTTGCTAAAGTTAGTGTAAAAGGTGGTACAACATTAAGCAATGTTGCTGATAGTGTTGGTATGTCATATAAAGAGTTGAAATCTTACAATCCACATCTTAGATATGGATTTGTACCACCTGGAAAAGGTAGTTATGATATATATTTACCTTACGGGAAACATATTGCATTTGAACAAAATTTTGATTCAAAAAAAGATAAAGGAAGATTTTATGTGCATCAAATTAAAAGAGGTGATTCGCTATATTCGATAGGCAAAAGATATGGTGTATCATACAAGATTATTAAGGATTTTAATAATCTTAAATCAAATATACTAAGAATTAACAAAAAATTAGTTATACCCGTTTTAAAGCCTAAAACAAGAAAATATACGATAAAAAATGGTGATACTATAGGTGGTATTTCTAGAAAATTTAATGTAGATATAAGTACCATTTTGAAGATGAACAATAAAAAAGATTCGCAAATTTTAGCAGGAGAAAGGATTGTTATCCCGTATGTATATTAAGAGTTTAATCTTTGTTTTAGCTGTTTTTATTTTCACAGGCTGTTCAAGTCGTCAGTATGTTTATAGTGGTGGTAGCAATAGTAACAAGGCTCAACCATCTGGTGAGATAAAAAATTCAGCAAATATGCATAGAGCAACGATGCGCCCATATACAGTATTAGGGAAGAAATATTATCCTACTGAGGTAAGTATTGGAGATTCTTTTAGTGGTATTGCAAGTTGGTATGGTCCAAATTTTCATAATAAATTAACATCTAATGGTGAGTACTATAATATGTATGATATGACAGCAGCACATAAAACTTTGCCAATGAATACAATGCTAAAAGTTACTAGTTTGGAAAATAATAAGCAAATCATAGTAAGAATCAATGATAGAGGACCTTTTGTAAAAAGTAGAATAATAGATTTGTCAAATGCAGCAGCTCATAGAATAGATATGGTAAAAAAAGGAACAGCGCCAGTTCGTATAGAAGTGATAGGATTTAATGGAGTTATTGGTGTGGATAGTGTAGAAAAAAGTGTTGTTTTAGGTAATTATAGAGTCCAAATTGGTGCATTTAGAAATAAAAATGGTGCTTATTTGTATGCTAAAAAATATAGTGTTGTAAATGGCAGATATCACTCAAAAGTAGTTAAAGGTGAAAAAGATGGTATTGCGCTTTATAGAGTTTTTCTAACAGGATTTAAAAGTGAAGGCGAAGCACGAGATTTTAAATCACAAGATGGAGTTCAAGGCTCCTTTATAGTAAGAGAGTAATAAATGATAGAAATAAAAAGAGAAACAAAAGAAACTAATATAGTTGTAGAGCTTGAACTGTATGGTAATGGAAAATCAAATATAGTAACAGGAATAGGTTTTTTTGATCATATGTTAGAGGCTTTTTCAAAGCACTCTTTGATTGATTTAAATATTACATGTAAAGGTGACACTCATATTGATTTTCACCATAGTGTTGAAGATGTAGGAATTGTTTTAGGGCAAGCTTTGAAAGAAGCAATTTTTCCTATACAAAGTGTAGAAAGATATGCTAATGCTGTAGTTGTAATGGATGAAGCAGCAGTTGAAAGTTCTTTGGATCTTAGCAATCGAGCTTATTTAGTTTATGCTGTAGAGATGAGTGGAAAAGTGGGTGAGTTTGATGTCGAACTTGCTGAAGAGTTTTTTAGAGCAGTTGTTAATAGTGCAGGAATTACTTTACATATAGAGTGTAAAAGAGGAAAAAACAAGCATCATATACTAGAAGCTGCATTTAAATCTTTTGCAGTAGCTCTTCGTAGAGCAATTACTAAAAATAATAGAGTAGGGGTTCCAAGCACAAAGGGTGTTTTATGATAAAATTTTTAGTTTTTGATGTAGATGGATGTTTAACTGATGGAAGTATCATATACGGAAGTAATAGTGATGAGTATAAGGCGTTTAATGTTAAAGATGGTTTAGCTATTGCTTCATGGTCTAGATTAGGACTAAAGAGTGCTATTATCACAGGAAGAAATTCACAAGTAGTAGAGAGACGAGCGAAAGAGTTAAACATAAGACATCTTTATCAAGGTATAAAAGATAAAAAAGCTCTTTTAGAAAAAATTTTAGAAGAAGAAAATTTAAATTGGGAAAATGTAGCGGCCATTGGGGATGATTTAAACGACTTTGGTATGTTAAAAAAAGTTGGTTGGTCATTTACTCCAAATGATGGAGTAACCCCAATAAAAAACATTGTCAAGACTGTTTTAAATACTAATGGTGGCAATGGAGCTATTAGAGAAATGATAGATATAATAGTAAAACAAGAAAACTTAGAAGAGGAGTTTTTAAAGCTTTGGCAGTAAAATTTTTATACTATTTCATTTTTTCATTTGTTGGGATTATGGTATTTCTTCTGTATCAAGAGCCTTATTCTATGCAAAAAAATAAAAATACAAAAAAAGTAGCAAATATTGAAATGCTTCAAATCATAAACTACTCTATCAATCAAGAAGGTGTATCTCGTATAGTTAAAGCAGACAAAGCGTTAAGATTTAAAAATCATGATGAGTTTTATACTGTTGATTCAATACGAAAACAAGAAAATGGAGTATTAGAAAATTTTCAGGCAGATAGTGGAGTACTAAAACAAAATAATTTGAAATTTGTTGGTAATGTTAAATACTCAAATAGTGACAGTGTAAAGTTTAACTCCCAAGAAGCTGAGTATAATTTGAAATCAAAAGTATTTAAAACTAATGTAGATTTTACATTAGAAGATAAAAATACAATTACTTATGGAACTTCATTGGTTTATCAGACCAAAGATGGCAAAATATATGCAAATAATATAAAATCTAAAACAGAGGTAGAAAATAAGTGAAATTATTAATAACAATGCTTAGTATGGTTGCAGTTTTAAACGCTGAAATAGTGGAAGTAGTAGCTGATAAATTTTTTGCAGATGAAGTTAAACAAGTAACAGAATTCACAGGGCATGTTATCGTAACTAAAAGCAAAGACAAATTAGTTGCAAATAAAGTAACAATCAATTTTGATAACAAGAAACAACCACTAAAGTATATAGCAACAGGTGATGTTAAAATTGATTTATTAATGGAAGAAAAAGAGTATTTTGGTTCAGCCGAAACAATGATATATGACCCAATAAAAAATCAATATACACTTATAAAAAATGCATTTTTACATGAAAAAATAACTAATAAAAAAGTTTACGGTGATAGAATATGGGTTGATCAAACTACAGGAAGATATGAAGTGGATAGTGATGGTGATAAACCTGTTAAATTCATATTTAAAGTAGAAGAAAAGCAGAAAAAATGATAATTATTAAAGAAGCATCATTTGTTAAGTCTGCTGAAAAAATGGATCAAATATTAGATGAAGATACAGTAGAAGTTGCTTTTATAGGTCGTAGTAATGTTGGTAAAAGCTCTATCATTAATGCGCTTACTAAAAGAAAAGGTTTAGCAAAAAGCTCGTCAACTCCTGGTAAAACAAGACTTATAAACTTTTTTGATATTACGTTTAAAAATGAAGATAAAGATTACAGTGCAAGATTAGTGGACCTTCCTGGTTTTGGTTATGCAAAAGTTTCAAAATCGATGAAGCATGAATGGCAAAAAACTTTGACCAAGTTTATTAAGGAGAGAGAGTCAATTAAGCTTTTTGTTCATCTTGTAGATTCTCGTCATCCTGATTTAGATATAGATAAAGAAGTATCTGAGTATCTTCACGAAATACATAGGGAAGATCAAAAAGTATTGGTTATTTTTACAAAAGCTGATAAATTAAAACAAAAAGATGTAAGTGCGTTGAAAAAAATATATCCTAATTGTCTAACAGTATCTAGCTCAAATGGCAAAGGTATACAAAAAGCAACGGATGAAATATTTTATTCATTATTTGAGTTAGGAAATGACCTTGATTAACTATTGTAAAGCAAAACTTTCTGATATAGAAGAGATGCAAAATCTTGTTGTTGATGAAGTAAAAAATGGAACTATCCTTTTTAGAAGTTCTGATGAAATGGCTACAAATATCCGTTCATATATAATTGCAAAAAAAGAAGAGAAGATAGTAGGCTTTGGTGCTCTTCATTTTCATGCTTATGATTTAGCAGAAGTTAGAAGTTTAATCGTAAGCGATCAATGTCGAGGAGAAGGAATCGGCAAGGGAATGGTAAGAAGCATGCTAGAAGAGGGTAAAGATTTAGATGTTAAAAAAGTTTTTACTCTTACTTATAAACAAAGCTTTTTTGAGTCACTTGGGTTTAAAGAAATTTCAAAAGAATTGCTTCCAGCGCATAAAATATGGGCTGATTGTATTAAATGTAAACACTTCCCCGTATGCGACGAAGTAGCACTGATAATCAATATATAAAGGTAAGTCTTTTTTCATTATTTTTGATAATTTATCAAATAATGACTTCGATTTATACTTTTTTACCGCTTTTTGTTGGAGTTTTCTTTGCTTATATTATTGTAAATTATGAAGATGAAAAGAAGAGAAACTATATTTACCTAACATTTATATATTTAAGTTTTTATGATTTAAATAAAGGTTTTTATCTCTTTACATATATATTTCTATTTTTTTTATTTTATAATTTATTTGTAGAAAAAATTAGAAACTTTTTCACATGTAGTAATTGTATTATTGCCATCTATGTATCAGTTGCTTATTTAGGGCACTATTTAATAAATTCGTTTATAGCCTATGTGTTAAATACGCAAGGGCCTTTATTTTTAGCGGATTATTTTTATTATATTGCTATTGATACTGTTTTAGCAGTAATTCTCTTTAAAGGTAAAGTATGAGAATTAAAATTCTACTTTTTGCATTTTTTGCATTTTGGTTAGTTTTACTTGTGAGAATATATTATATAAGTATAAAATCAAATACTTATTATGAAGAAATTGCAAAGCAAAACGCAATAAAAGTAGAAGATTTAGCACCTTTTAGAGGATCAATATTAGATGTAAATGGAAAGCCACTTTCCGTAAATAAGCTGGGATTTAGTATAGGTATCAAACCACAACTTAGTTCAAAAAGAAACAGAAAAACACTTGATAGCGAGATTGATTTTCTAGTTGAAAATATACCAGATCTTGATAAAAAAAAGATAAAAAAATTATATATAAAACGAGATTCTCCCTATGCTCATGATTTTGTTAAGGTAATAGATTTTATCTCTTATGATGATGTTATAAATAAATTTTCGAGACTTTCTCTTAGAGACAATTTAAAGATAAACATTTCATCTAAACGATACTATCCTTATAATGAGTTAGCTTCTCATGTAATAGGATATGTTGCAAAAGCAAACTTAAAAGATGAGCAAGAAAATAGAGTCGCTAAACTTACAGGATTTATTGGTAGGACAGGAATAGAAAAATATTATAATTCTGTGCTTCAAGGTGAAAAAGGAATTAAGCAAACAAAGGTAACAGCTTTTAATGAAGAGTTAGAAGAGATAGATAAAAAACTTCCAATCACTAATGATATAAAACTTAGTTTAGATCTTGAATTACAACAATATATAACGAAGCTTTTTGAAGGGAAAAGTGGTGCTATTATAGTTATGAATGCGAATACAGGACAAATAGTAGCAGCAGGAAGTTTTCCAGAATATAATTTAAATCAATTTGTAAGTGGCATAAGTCAAAAAGAGTGGGAAGCACTTGCCAATGATTTTAATCACCCTTTTACAAATAAGCTAATAAATGGACTTTATCCTCCAGGCTCAGTTGTAAAAATGGGTGTTGGTTTAGCTTTACTTGAATCTGGTCTTATTACACCATATACTAATTTTTACTGTACTGGTTCATTTGAGTTAGGCGGTAGAAATTTTAGATGTTGGAAACATACTGGACATGGAAAAACAAATTTAAAAAAAGCGATTAGGGAGAGTTGTGATGATTATTTTTATAAAGGAAGTTTACGAGTAGGGATTGATAAAATTGCCCCTACTTTAAGACAACTAGGATTTGCTAAAAAGACTGGAGTGGACTTACCTTATGAATTTATAGGTTCAGTCCCTGGAAGAATGTGGAAAATGCAAAAATACCAAAAACCTTGGTATCAAGGAGAGACTCTCATAACTTCTATTGGACAAGGCTACTTTTTAACAACACCTTTACAAGTTGCGAAACATACTGCATTATTAGCAACAGGATATGAAGTTATTCCTCATTTTCTAAAAAGTATAAATAATGTTGTAGTTGAATATACAAAAGAAGATGTTTTATCGTTAAATCAGAAGAGTAACCTTCCTTTTATTAGAAATGCAATGCATGAAGTAATTTCTCATCCAAATGGAACAGGGCATTGGTATATTAAATCAAAAGTAGACATCGCTGGAAAAACAGGTACTGCACAAGTTGTCGGCATTCCTCAAAGTGAAAAAAAGCGGATGAAAGAGCATGAATTAGATTATTATCATCGTTCTCATGCATGGTTTACTACATATGGACCTTATAAAAATCCACAGTTCGTTGTCACAGCAATGGTTGAGCATGGTGGACATGGTGGATCAGCAAGTGGCAAGATAATTTCAGCAATATATGATAAACTTTTAGAAATGGGATATATAAAACAATAAGTTTGAGTATAGTCAAACTTATTGAGAATATTAAAGAAGTAATTCTCACTGCAGGTGAAGCTTCAGTGACTGAAAATAAGGTTGGACTTGTTCAAACTTATTGAGAATATTATAGAAACACTTTTAAAGAGTTATGTAACATGAGTGCTATAATAACCAAAAGTCCAATTCCAGCAGATTTATTGTAGAGTTTATTTGCTGTTATAAAAACTAGCATAAATGATGCAGTTGCTGCACATAAAATGTCATAGCCATATTTTGAAAAATCAACAGTAAGTGGATTTACAATTGCGGCACTTCCTAAAACAATAGTGAAGTTTGCAACATTACTTCCTATAATATTACCAATGATCATATCAGCATTTCCTTTTTTTGCAGCTGCAATACTAACTACAAGTTCAGGAAGACTTGTTCCAAAAGCAATTAAAATTAAAGATATAACCCACTCAGTAACACCTAAGCTTCTAGCAATTGTAGAAGCACTTTCAATTGTATAGTTTGCTCCAACTATTACTAAAGTAAATCCAAGTATCAGAAAAAGAAGAGTTTTAGCCCACGCAAATTTTTCTTTTACTAAATTTGTATCTACTTCAGCTTCTATTGCTTTGGCATCTTTACTTAAAAACAATAGATATCCTCCCATAAGGATTAAAAACATTACCCCTTCAAACATACCAATTTCACCATCATAGGCCATAATAATAAAAACCATAAGAGGAAAAAAGCTCCAGGCGCTATCATTTTGAAAAAGATCTCTTTTTGGTTTTAAATCTTTTGCTATGAGAAAAATTACACCTAAAACTAAAGATATATTAAATGTTACACTTCCTAATACATTTGCAACTGCCATGTCAGACTTACCAGCACTACTTGCAGCTATACTTGCTGCCATTTCAGGAAGACTAGTTCCTACTGCTATAAGTGTTGCTCCTATAACAAATGAAGAAATATTAAAATGAAGTGCAATTCTTTCTGATTCAACAATGATGTAGTTAGCTCCATATATTAATGCCGACATCGATATTAAAAAAATTATATATTCCATTATTAGATTGTCCTTACTATTAAACTTTTTGGAAGATTATACTTTTTTATAATCTTTTTTTCTTCTTTTCTCATCTCTCCATTATCACATTCATGATCATAGCCTAAAAGGTGTAAAAATCCATGTATAAATAATAGAGTGATTTCATCTGTTGTTTTGTGTTCCAATTCTTCTGCTTTCATTTTAGCTAAATCACTATTGATTACAATTGAGCCTAGTGGAAAGTGAGGAAAATCTTCCAATGGAAAACTTAACACATCTGTTGTTTTATCTATTTGTCTTTGCTCAAGATTTATCTCTCTCATGTCTTCAGAGTTAATTATAAGAAGTTCAATATCCTTATCTGTATATTCATGACTTATTTGATTTAAAACTTCTAAATCTAAATCTACTTTTGTTTGGTTATCTATATTTATCAAAATAGGCTCAATTGTTTATTTTCTTGCATTTCTAAAGACTCCTCAAAATTTTTTATCTCACCATACACAAGAGCATATCTAAAATTTATATCTTTTAAATTTTTTATTTCACAAAAGTTTTTATATTTGATTATATTGCTTCTACATGTAAAGGCTTTTTCTTCAGGCATAAATACTATCAATGAATTATGATTTACTCTCTTTTCTAAAAAGTCTAGTTCTTTTTTAAACAATTCAAAAGCACTTTCAAAAATTAAGGCTTTATTAGTTGAGCCAAAATCTTTTTTTTCTAATTTTTTGTTTATAAACTGAGGCTGAAAATGTTCAAATGTGTTGAAATTTTCTATTTTATACTCTATTTTTAATGAGTCAAAACAGTCAATTAAAGAGCATAAGTATGGTATAAAAAAAGGAGATAGTTTAATGTTATTTATAAATTTATCATTAAATACAAAAGAACTATGAAAGATACCACTTTCTAAAGTTTTAGTAGCTTCAATTTTAGTTTTGACAGGAGTTAAACTAGGGTCAATTTTAGCTATAAAATCACTATTGATAACAAAAAATAGTTGATTATGTTCAGCTTTTAAAATCTCAATAAGGGCATCTTTTGGCTGTATTGAAAGAACTTTTGCTTTGGTTTCTATTTGAATACATTTTGCTAGTTTATATTGAACCAATGAAAGAGGTATAAATTTGAAGTTTTTATCGGTAGTGTAATAACGAGTAAGTTTTATGATTGCTTGATTTAAGTTTTCTACACTTATCCAAGCAATTTCTTCATCTGTGATGTGTGGTATTGAAGAGGTTAAAATAGCATATGCACCATTGTTTAGTGCCTCATTTCTCTCCTTTTCATCAGTGTTTACATCAATAAAAAGATTCTCTCTTTGAATTTTATTTGGGGATATTTTAATATCATTGATTGAGTCAACTGATGGAATGTTAAGTAAAACTCCACCAGTTATTCTTATAAGGCTTTCAATTCTCATCCAACAGATGAGCCACTTTTTTTAGGAGTTTCAGGACGCATAAGAGCAAGTCCATTTTTATCTTTTGCTGCTAAAAGCATACCTTCACTAAGCATTCCCATGATTTTTGCAGGTTTTAAGTTTGCAACAATACAAACCTGAGTATTTACCAAATCAGCAGGAGCATAGTACTCTTTTATACCAGCGATAACCTGTCTTGTTTTTTCTTCACCTAAATCAACTTTTAGTTTTAGAAGTCTATCACTTTTTTCAACTTCTTCTGCTTCTAATATAGTGCCAATTTTTAAACTGGTTTCAAAAAACTGGTCAATTGTTATGATAGAGTCTTCTTTTTTCTTTGGACTTTTTTTCTTTTCCTCTTTTTTTGGAGCAGGTTCTGGAGTTTCAAGTACTTCTTCTTCAATTCTAGGGAAAAGTGGTGGTATTTTTTCTATTACAAAATCTTCCAACAACTCAAAGTTACCTATATATTTATTATATGTCTCTGTTGTGATTTCAAAACCAAGTGCAGTTGCAATCTTTGTTGCAGTCTTAGGCATAACTGGACTTACTAAAACAGTCACTCTTGCAAGTATATTTGCTACGAGTCCAACGACTGCTAAAGCACCATCAGTGTCACCATTTTTGATTTTAGCCCATGGTTCATGTGTTGTAATTGCACCATTTGCAATTGTAAGAACTTTCCATAAGTCTTCAAGATAACGGTTCGTTTGAAGAAAGCTGAGTTTGTTTTCCACTTCACTCAAAATCGCTTCAATTTCGTCTAATTCTTTTACATGTAAATCTTTTACATCTTTTGAAGTTATTTTAAATTCGCTATATTTTCCACTCATTCCAATGATACGGTTTAAAAGATTTCCAAATTCATTTCCTAGGTCAGAATTGATACGATCAATTAAAGCTTTTTGACTAAAGTCTCCATCTTGACCAAAAGGAACTTCACGAAGCATAAAATATCTAAAGTTCTCTAGACCGTATGCATCAGCAATTTCTTTTGGATTTACTACATTTCCTTTTGACTTACTCATCTTTTCACCATTTCTTGTCCACCAACCATGAGCAGCAATATGCTGAGGAAGAGGCAAATCAAGACTCATCAAAAATGCTGGCCAGTATATAGCATGAAAACGAAGGATGTCTTTTCCTACTAGTTGCATAGTTGCAGGCCAAAAGTCCATATTTTTTTCATTAGTACCATATCCAAGTGCTGTAATATAGTTTAAAAGAGCATCAAGCCAAACATACATAACATGCTGTGGGTCATTCATGTTTTCTGGTAGTTTTACGCCCCAATCAAAACTTGTTCTAGTTATTGAAAGATCATGAAGTCCCTGTTTTACAAAACTAATAACTTCATTTTTCTTAGCTTTTGGAAGAACGCATTGTTCATCATCACTGTACCACTTTAAAAGTTTTTCTTGGTATTTTGAAAGTTTAAAAAAGTAACTCTCTTCTTTTACAAGTTTTGTAGGCTTACCACAATCAGGACAACCTTCGCCATCCATGAGTTGCGTCTCTGTAAAAAATGTTTCACAACTTACACAGTAGTGACCTTCATAGTTGCCTTTGTAAATGTCTCCATTATCAAACATTGTTTGAAAAGCTTTTTGAACACCTTTTTTATGATCGGTATCAGTTGTTCTGATAAACTTATCATAACTTATGTCAAATTCGTCCCATAAAGATTTAAACTTGCCACTTATTTCATCTGCATATTCTTGTGTTTTTCTTCCTCTTAAAATAGCGGCTTCTTCAATCTTTTGACCGTGTTCATCAGTACCTGTGAGAAAGAAAGTTTTTTTACCTTGTAGGCGGTAGTATCTTGCCATGGTGTCAGCTATGATAGTTGTGTAAGCGTGTCCTATGTGAGGCACATCATTTACATAGTATATTGGGGTTGTTACATAAGCTGTATTATTGTTGTTGTTCATTTAATTTCTCCTTTTTACTGAACAAGTTCAGCAAAAAATTTTATTTTTAAAATTCAAATCCGCCAGTTTCACCTTTTGACATACTGTTATAGGTGGCTTTGACATATTCTTCTCTTGTTTCGCAGTTAAAAATTTGTTCGCAATTCATGCAACTTTTTAACCCTTTACTTTTTTGACACTCTTGAAGCATCTTTTTCTTTTCATCAAGTTCTAGTTGAAATTTATTTTCTTCCATAAACTTCTAAAACTCTTTGTATTTCATTTTTTGATCCAAAAAAACATGGGCTTGTATCGTGTGGATGTGATGGAACTAAATCCAAAATTCTCTTTTGTCCATCTATTGAAGCACCACCAGCTTTTTCAAAAACAAAGGCAAAAGGAAATACTTCAAATATAAGTCTTAGTTTGCCCTTTGGAACATCACTCGTCGATGGGTATGAAAAAAGCCCACCCCCTTTAAGTAAGATTTGGTGTAAATCTGGAACCATACCACCAGAATATCGGAGTCTATAACCATCTTTAAAAATATCATCTATCATCTGTTTATGTTTAGGTTCCCAACACATTTGAGTTGATCCTGGTGCGTTGAGTTTACCTTGTTGATTTAAAACAATATCTTTGAGATAAATAAACTCATTGTTTTGATTTAATCTATACATACGAACTTTATCAGTTGCGATTACAAGCTCAACCCGAGGACCATAAACAACATATACACTAGCGATTAAATTTGCACCAGCATATCCGCCTTCATAAATTCCAAATATAGAACCAACGCTAAGGTTTACATCAATCAAGCTTGAGCCATCTAATGGGTCATAACCTATAAGATATTTACCATCTAAATGTAAAGGTGTTTTATCATCTTTTTCTTCGCTTACAATTTCTTTGATTGAAAGCACTTTTCTAAACTCTTCTTCTATGATAATATCACTTTTTATGTCGAGTTTTAGTTGAGTATCTCCTGTAGCATTGTGATCTTTAGAGTAGCCAGTATCATCAAATTCTATAGCTTCACGAATACGAATTGCTGAAATTTTTATAGCTTCAAATATTTCGGTCATACTATCTCACTTTCTTTGCATTTTTTAGTATCCATTCTACAATAGATTCTGTGTTATTTAAATCTAAAATATCTAGATGACTAGGTAAGTTATAATCATCTAAATTTATACTATCATCAATAGCTAGTGCATTTGACATTGGAAAGTAACTTTCATCAAGTTTGTTACGAAAAACAGAAAGTCTTGGTAGAGGAAGTGTTTTTAACCCTTCAACCAAAAGTATGTCAAAATCTCCAAGCATCTCTATGATTTCATCTATATCTTTTTGTTTTTGTGACAAAAAAGTTGTTCGTGTTGGACTTGCTACAACGACTTCAGCTCCAGTGTTAGAAAACTTCCAACTGTCCTTTCCTTCTTTATCAAAAATTGCCTTGTCACTTGGGTCATGTTTGACAATAGCTAAAGAGTATTTTTCTTTTAAAGCTTCAGCAACTTTGACAATAAGTGTTGTTTTCCCGCTATTTGAAGGTCCACTAAATGCGATGGCTAATGAATCCATTTTATACCTTATTTTGTTAAATATTTGCGATTATATCTAAATAGGGCATAAATTATGATAAAATTCTATTCAATTATTAGGAGAACTAATGTACAAAAAATTTATACCCATTTTAATTTTATTATTTTTGTTTATAGGATGTTCACAAAAATACAATGAATATGCAAAATCAACAGATATAGTACGAGAACAAGCACTAACACTAACACAAAAAGCTGTCATAAAAGAGGGCATAAATGTAAAAGCATTTATAGTAGTAACATATATAAATAAAATAGACCATAAATTAGTAGAACAAGACGAATCAAAAGAAAAATTTATAGTGAGTATTCATATCCAAAGTGAAGAAAATAAAGAATTATATGAAAAGATATCCTTTAGTGTCAATGGAGAAAAAGATTACATAGTTACCCCTCTCTCAAACGACGCTAAGATTTTGCAAATTTTACCAGCTGTTGCTAGTTGGAATAAATATTTTTTAGTAGAAGCGCCAAAAAAACCTAAAACAAGAGGGGTTTCTTTTGAAGTTTTTATTGCAAATTATAGTACAGGAAATATGAGTTTTCATGACGATTATGGAAATTTACCATTTACAAAAAGCAATAGTGTACTAAAGTAGAGAATGACTAGAGATTATGTTCTTCTAAAAGTTCTTCAGCTTTTTCTAGAGTTGGTACATAATTAACTTGAACATTTTTTACTAAATTAGCAAATTTTGCGAAAATTCTAAGGGCAAATTTAGAGTTACCAACTACTCTAATAATATGCTTTGCTCCTTTTTCTTGGATTATTTCTGTTCCTCTTTTAATTTTTAAAGCAGCTTTTATATCAACTTTTTTTAATTCTCTTATATCGTTTATAACTCCAAAACCAGGCTTGAGTTTAACAACTTCACAATTAATACGATTTATAACAGGAATTGTATCATCAACGGTATAGGACCCAGTAAGTCTTATGTACATTCTATTTTTTGCAACATCAGCTCTAATAGTTGTTTTTTCTTCCATTTTACACTCACATTTATTGGATGAAAAATTATATCCTAAAAAATATAAAAATAGCTATTGTCTAAATTTATCAGTTTTTATTGGATTTGTTAAGTCTTCAAAAAGATTAAATATAGATACAGGTTGTCCTAAAATCCACATGTATGTGATATAATTTGCTAAAACTTTTTTGCCATATTCTCTACTTTCGTCATAGTGGACTAATTCCATACTCATGAAAGGTTCATACGCACCTTTTTGAAAAGTTCCTGATTTTAAAAGTCTTTTTGTAAAGCCCATGCCACCATTATAAGCATAAGCTATAAAAAGAGGGTGATAGAGAGATTTTTCTATCCAATCAAGATGTATATTTGCAAACTTAAGGGCTATTTTTGGGTCAAACATGTCCTCTAAATCAAAGTTTTCTAAATTTTCATTTTTTGCTATTGCTGTAGCTAAAAAAGGCATAAATTGCATCATTCCAAGGGCATAAGAGTGAGAAATAGCAGATGGCACCAAGCGGCTCTCTTGTCTTGCTATTGCCATTATAAGTGCAATTCGTTGTTTATCTACACCTTTTAAATACTCTGTATAAGGGACAGGAAAATAGTGGTCTTTATAACCACTTGCTTTTTCCATTAGAAATGAAAAATGAGGGAGTGTACTTCCATAAAGATATGTTTGTGCCATTGCCTCTAATTCATCTGAAGTTTTATTTTTTGTATCTCTTAAAAGTCTAGTCCAACCAAAAGGATCTTTTTCATCATATATTGGATGTTTTTCCCATGCTTTTGCAATCATAATTCTTCTGTTCTTGATACCAGATAGGAGTGTATATATGTTTAAATCAAAACTCTCTTTTATTCTATTTTTATATTTTACATCTTTGCTAACTAAAAATTGCCAAAATAGTACTTTGTCTTTATCTATAGGATAGTAAGCTTTTTTATACGCCTCATCAAAAAATGCCATTGCCAATTTTTTATATCGAAGTTTTAGAGCATTAAGTCCTAAGAAAAAGAGGCTTTCATGAGATAAAACTTTACTAAACCTATCTACATATATAAGTGATTTATTGAAGTTTTTCATTTTTTTGTTTGTTATTGTATATTTTATGGTTTGGTTTATATTCCAGTCGTTTTGAATACCTTTTATCTTTTGTTCACTTATCTCATGGTCCAAAAATTCTTGTCTATATTTGCTTCCTACTTTATTGTAAACAGTAAAAAATAGTTTTGTATCTCCTTGTACCATAGCTTCAAAAGGGTTTTTCGCATAAATTACATGTAAAGCTTTTGAAATGTCATACTCACTTAGTCGTTGTTCAACTTTTAATAGTTCTTCTTTACTGAGTTTTGTTGCATCATACATTGAAAATTTTATTGCTAGACATTCATCATCTTGCTTTAGAAGAGGTTTTAGTTTCATTTTGAGACATTTTGAAACTTTTTCTATACCAGGCTCATCAAGTCTATTTGCATACGCATGAAAAAGTTTCATACTCATTCGACTTGTCATTTCAAGTAGTTTCCATGCTTCTTTTGATGTAGTTGTAGGTTTTTGTAAGTATCTATATATGTAAAAATCTTTTGCTAAACCTCTTGGTTTGTCATTAAAAAAAGATAAGTCATTTGGAACTGATGAAAATAATAATGATGAAAACAGAAAGCAGAGGAGTAGAGCTCTGCTTATTATTTTAAAGTGCATTGACGATATTAAATAGTAGTTTTACTGCAAATAAATCTAAAAATTGAAGAGTTATAATAATAATAATAGGTGCTAAATCAATACCACCAATCACAGTAGGAATATACCTTCTAATAAACTCATAAACTGGTTCTGTAAGTCTTCTTAGCACTTGTACAATTGGATTGTAAGGATCAGGTTTTACCCATGTTATAAGTGCAGAGATGATTACTACCCAAATATAGATGTTTATAACCATATGTAAAATTTGTGCTATTGCCTCAATAAGTGTTGATAATACCATTATCTTGCTATCTCCTGTATATAATTTCTAATGAATGGATACAAATCGGCTAGATCTGGTCCACTTTCTTCTCCAATAAGAAGTATTTTAAGTAAATTTAAAAATTTTTGACCTCTTAGTTTACTTTTTTCTTCTAAATATTTTTTAAACTCATCAAAGTTTTCAAAATATGGAGCACTTTTTACGATATCTTTTAGTTTATCTAAACCTTCTTGATATTCATCTGATTTTTTATGTGAAAAAATTAAATCAACTTTTTCTTTAATTTGAGCAGTTGTATCTACCTCCTGTGTGTATAGCTTTGCTAGTTTCCCTATACTAGCACATGAATATCCTATGCGTCTAGAAAGTTCAACATTTTCAACATTTTTTATATGTTCTTTGTTTAAAAACTTTAGTTTATTTATATCAAACTTTTCTGTCGACTTTGAAACATTGTCAAGTTTAAACCATGTCATTGCCTCAGCCAGACTAAAAATCTCCGTTGGAACTTCATTTCCTAAAAGAATTAGGTAATTTATGATGGCTTCAGGCATATAACCTTGGTCTAAAAGCCATTTTACATTACTCTGATCATCTTTTGTATTTAGTATGCTTGGGAGGTGAGCATATTTTATCTCTTCTTCATATCCAAGAGATTTTCTAATGTGCTCTTGTTTTGGAGTATTAAATATATGGTCTTCTTCACGAATAATATACTTGATCCCTTGTATCATGTCATCAGTAGCACAAGCAAAGTTATATGTAGGATATTTATCTTTTTTCATAATAATAAAACTATCAACATCTTCACTTTTAAAAGTAATCTCGCCTTTGATGGTATCTTCAAAGTGAATGGCATCTATGGGTTTTTTTATCCTAATTGTAAAAGGAAGATTGTTGTTTAAAAGCTCATCTTGACTGATATTTATACATTTTCCGCTACATTCATCTGTTTTACAAAAACAGGCAAAAGCTTTTCCTTTATTCATAAGTGTTGAAGCAAACTGTAGGTGGTATTTGAAATTTTCACTTTGGTAGTAGAGACTATCATAAGTGATACCAAATATAGCTAAAATATTAAGGATTTCTTGGTCCTTATTTTCTATATTTTTTGCTTTATCTGTATCTTCCATACGCACTATAAACATATCACCAGATTGTTTGGCACATATGAAGTTAAATAACGCAACTCGAAGGTTATCTATATGCATGTCTCCTATTGGAGATGGTGCAAATCTATACATTAAAAATCCTATCTGTTATAAATTGTCGAAAATTATACCAAGTAGTTTGTTAATAAATGGTAACACAAAATATTTAGCATTAACTTGAGACTATAAGCTTAATTTAAAATATTTGACTACTAATGTTTCAGTTTTAATCTAAAATAAGCAATATAAATATAAAGTTATAAAGCATCCATAATTTTTACAAAATTGGAAAAACAAGTAAATTATCAAGAAATATATACTGTTTAACTTTACAAAATTTTATAAATTTCATAATGTTAATATTTAATCTGAAAGCTAGCGTAGAGTGTTTTTTACTACAAGGATACCATATTTCGAAGAACTTTCTAGCTCTCTTTCCATATTACATAAATTACAATTGTCAAGAAAATGTCAAAAAATAATACATATTTAAATTGACAATAAACTGATATATTTACAAATCTTAAAAGTCATTTTTAAAGGATAAATTATGGAATTTGCTACGAAGATGGTTATTTTAACAATAGTTTGTTTTATATTGATTGGTTTTTTTAGCTATTTAGCTACTTAGTGAAAATATAATGCTAGATTTAAAAAAGTCTTACATATTTATGACAGAGAAAACAAACAAGTTTTTTCTGTAGATAAAATGTCGAGATATTGTAAAAAATTTAATGTGGAGATTTTATAAATTTAATGAAAACTATTTATTATTTTATTTTAGCTTGTACTTTTGCCCTATTTTGGATGTTGTTATCCGGTCACAGCAGTGTGCTTTTATTAACTTTAGGTCTTGCCTCTATAATCCTAGTAACATGGATGGTTAGTCGTATGGATCGTGTTGATAACGCTCCAGTTCGTATGTTGTTCTCTATAAAGTTTTTTTCTTATCTTGGATGGCTTATTTGGCAGGTAATTGTTACAAATATTGATGTCGCAAGACGCATCTGGAATCCATCACTTCCAATTAAACCAGTTTCTCGTAAGATTAAAGTAAACATTAAAGATCCTTTAATTAAAACTATTTATGCTAATTCAATAACCTTGACACCAGGTACGGTAACTATTGAGGTTGGTGAAGATTATTTTGTTGTTCAGGCATTAAATGCTGAAGGTCTTGATGAATTAGAAGAAGGTGAAATGGAGAGACGCCTTAGTTGCTTGGAGGAGAGACTATGATTGCAGCTGCTATAGTTGCTTTGCTCATTACATTAGCTCTGACATTAATTCGTGCCTTCTTAGGACCAAATATTTATGATCAAATACTTGCCGTTAACTCCTTTGGTACTAAGACAGTTTTATTGATTGTTGTTGGTGGACACGCATTAGGTTGGTTTAGTTATGTGGATATTGCATTGATGTATGCAATGGTTAACTTTGTTGGAACCCTTGCTGTTATGCGCTTTTTTGAGCAATATAAACCACAAGGAGAAAATAATGATTATTAGTATATTAAGTGATATTTGTTTACTTCTTGGAGGTATTTTGACCTTAACTGGGGCAGTTGGATTGTTACGACTTCCTGATTTTTACTCACGACTGCATGCAGCCAGTGTTACTGAATCATTGGCAGCTCCATTGTTGATTATTGGTGTAATATTAGATACAGGGTTTACATTAGACTCCGCTAAATTAGTACTAATAATTGTTATTATGGTAATTGTAAATCCCACTATTACTCACGCCTTATGTCGTGCTGCTGCTCATGGTCGTATTTCACCTGAAATGGAAAGTGAAACAGAGTTTTCTGGTAAGGAGTCAAAGTGATAGAAAATCTTGAATTACTAATTGATGTTTGTCTGTTAACTTTCTTACTTCTTATTGTTTTTGCTGCTATTAAAACAACTAATTTGTTTGTTGCTACTATGTTATTTGGTATTTTCAGTTTTGTTACAGCCTTGTTATTTCTAGACCTGGACGCAGTAGATGTTGCTTTTACTGAGGCTGCGGTTGGTGCTGGTTTTACCACAGTACTAATGTTGTCTGCCTTGCGACTTACAGGAGCATTTGAAAATGTCAAACATAGACATTCAGTTTTAGGCTTGTTCATTGTTGTGCTTACAGGTGCTGCATTGATTTACGGTGTTGCTGATTTTCCAAATATGGGAGATGCTAATGCACCGGTACATTTACATATCGCTCCTGAATATATTCAGTTGACACAAGAAAAAATTGATATTCCTAATGTTGTTACTGCTGTACTTGCAAGCTTCCGTGGTTATGACACATTTGGGGAAACAGTAGTTATATTTAGTGCAGGTGCTGCAGTATTACTATTACTTGGAATGGGGCATGCAGAACCTAAGCACGAGCCAGAACAAAATTTGGTTCTATGGGTGGTAGTGAAGCCTTTTATAGCATTAATTTTAATTTTTGGACTTTATGTACAATTTCATGGTGATTTTGGTGCAGGAGGAGGCTTTCAAGCAGGCGTTATTTTTGCCAGTGGTTTTATTCTGTATAGCTTAGTTTTTGGTGAAAGTTACGCACGGCAAGTTGTTCCTGCTAGTATTTTACCCCGATTTGCTGCATTGGGTGTGATAATTTATGGTCTGACAGGATTAGTAAGTCTGCTTTCAGATAAAACTTTTCTTGACTATAACGCATTATCTTCTAATCCGGTAAGTGGCCAACATCTTGGTATTCTATTGGTTGAAGCTGGCGTTGGTTTGGCAGTATTTTCCACCGTATTATTGATTTTTTATTCTTTTTCTGGAGTGAATCATAATGAATGAGTTATTAGGACATGTTAATTACTGGATAGTGATTTTTCTAATGATGATGGGATTATATATGGTAATTGCATCATCCAATTTAATTAAAAAACTGATTGGTATTTCTGTATTTCAAGCATCCGTATTTATATTATACATCACCTTCGGTAAGATAACTGAAGGCAGTCCACCTATCATCACTGACAATACTGATGTATATTCTAACCCTTTACCACATGTACTTATCCTGACAGCTATTGTGGTTGGTGTTGCAACAACATCTGTCGGTTTGGCACTAATTGTTCGTATTCAGGAAGCTTATGGGAGTTTGGATGAAGATGATATCCATGATATAAATGACAATGATGACTTTGACATTAAAAGCAGGAGTATAACTTGAATCACATGACACACTTACCTGTTCTTATTGTTGTCGCACCTTTACTAGCAGCGGCACTTATTGTGTTACTCAATAATAGAAAAGTTGCCTGGTTAATTACTCTGTTAACATCTCTTTTCTGTTTTTATGCTTCGGTTAGTATGTTAGAAATTCTTCAAGAAGTTGATGTAATCAGTTATACACTTGGTGGTTGGAAAGCACCATTTGGAATTGAACTTCGCATTGATGCGTTAAGTGCCTTGATGTTACTGATTCTAACGGGTTCAGCTTTGTTAGTCAGTATCTATGCACTGAAAAGTGTTGAAAAAGAGATTCCTGATAAAAATCAAGTTCTTTTCTATACTGCTCTATTGATGGTATTAGCAGGCCTTATTGGTATCAGTATTACTGGTGATGCATTTAATGTTTTTGTCTTTTTAGAGATATCATCGCTTTCTACTTATGCTTTGATTAGCTTAGGTCGTGACCGTCGTGCTCTACATGCTTCATATCAATACCTTATGATGGGAACAATTGGTGCCACCTTTATTTTAATTGGAATAGGCTTTATGTATGTAATGACCGGTACCCTAAATATTCAAGATCTATCCCAACGCTTACCTGCGGTTGCGGATACCAATGCTATCCGTGCTGCATTTGCCTTTATCACAATAGGTGCTGGTATAAAAGCGGCTATGCTACCACTACATCAGTGGCTACCTAATGCTTACACCTATAGCCCATCTGTAGTCTCAACCTTTCTTGCAGCAACAGCAACCAAAGTGGCAGTTTATGTAATGATTCGTTTTGAATTATCTTTATTTGGTATTGAATTTTCATTTCTTCAAATTCCATTTGATAAAATATTGGTAATACTGGGCACAATAGGCATATTGGGTGGTTCTATTTATGCTGTTTACCAAAACAATGTTAAACGAATGTTGGCATACTCTAGTATTGCTCAAATTGGTTATATCCTACTGGCTATTGGGTTGGCTAGTCAAGCAGGTTTCACTGCTGCATTACTGCATATTTTTAACCATGCTTTAATTAAGGGAACCCTATTTATGGCACTAGGAATTGTATTTTTCCGTTTTGCCAGTGCCGAATTATCTATAATGGCAGGTATAGGTAAGACTATGCCATTGACAATGGCTGCTTTTACAATAGGTGGTCTAAGTTTAATTGGTATACCCGGAACTGCAGGTTTTGTTAGTAAATGGTACCTTGTGACTGCTTTACTTGATGCTTCTTTATGGCCATTAGCATTGTTAATACTTGTTGCTTCTGTACTGACACTGATTTATGTAGGTCGTGTTATAGAGGTTGCTTATTTTCGACCAACCCTTAAAGGAGAAAGCCAACTTAAGGTACCTAAAACTATGTTAATTGCTTTATGGATATTTGCCTTAAGTAATATCTATTTTGGTTTAAACAGTGATATAAGTATGGGAGTCTCTACACTTGCTGTAAATCAGTTAATAGGGGTGGCATCATGAGTATAGAATTACTTTACATTTTAATATTGACTATACCGCTATTAACAGCTTTGGGTGTGCTATTATGTCATCAGAACCCTAATGCTCGTGAATCTTTAACACTTTTAGGAGGGATATTTTTATTTTTTGTTGTTGCTAAATTAGCGCTTAGCTATGATTTTGAACAAACAGTAACGCTGACATTACTGGAGCCGTTTCCTGGTTTGTCACTGGCACTGCGTCTTGAACCTTTAGGATTAATATTTACATTAGTAGCTGGATTTTTATGGCCAGTGACATCTCTTTATGCAATTGGATATATGCGTGCACATCATGAAAAAAATCAAACGCGTTTTTATATTGCATTTGCTATCTCGATTTTTGCTACTATGGCAATAGCTTTATCTGCTAATCTATTAACACTGTTTCTAGCTTATGAAATGTTAACACTTTTTACTCTGCCTTTAGTTACTCATGCAGGTACTGATGCAGCGCGTCGTGCTGGATGGACTTATCTTGGCATCTTAATGACAACTTCAATTGGCTTTTTGCTACTAGCTATTATATGGACATGGTCACTCACAGGTACACTTGAATTTACTCCTGGTGGTATACTTGCTGGAAAAGCTGAACTTGCTACTTTGGGTGGCTTATTATTGCTATTTGTTTTTGGTACAGGCAAAGCGGCTTTGATGCCATTTCATCGCTGGTTACCAGCAGCAATGGTAGCACCAACACCTGTTTCCGCATTGCTACACGCAGTAGCTGTGGTAAAAGCTGGTGTTTTTACTATTATGAAAGTTTCAGTTTATATTTTTGGAATTGATCTAATTGGCTCACTTGATAGTGCCTATTGGCTTTCACTATTAGCTGGATTTACTATTGTTAGTGCTTCGATTATAGCGATGAGTAAAGACAACTTAAAAGCTCGTTTGGCTTATTCTACTATCAGCCAGTTATCTTATATAATTCTTGCAGCTATGTTAGGTGTTGCAACTGGTGTTTTTGCAGGTAGTTTACATATTGCTATGCATGCATTTGCAAAGATTACTCTGTTTTTCTGCGCCGGTGCTATCTTAGTTAGTGCGCATAAAACTTGTGTTTCTGAATTAAATGGAATAGGGCGTGCTATGCCATTTACAATGTTGGCATTTTTACTTGCATCACTTTCTATCGTTGGTTTACCACCATTAGGTGGTAGTTGGAGTAAATGGTTACTGTTACAAGCGACTATGGATGCACATAGCACTGTGCTATTAATAGTGTTATTGTTTAGTTCATTATTAAATCTGTTTTATTTGGTGGAAATACCAATACGAGGATTTTTTGCCACACCTGCTGATCTTAATTATAACAATGGCATAAAAGAAGCACCAAAATTTAGTTTGATTGCAATTTTAATTACTACAGCGGGTTGCCTTGTATTGTTTTTCTTGGTTAACCCGGCTTGGAATCTTGTGGAGCAAATATTACGATGAATAATAAAAAATACTTATTTGATAACCCAAAAAATGTAAAACTATTAGTAAGAGCTCTTTATGGTAGTTGTATTGTACTGTTTACTATGGATCTAATTATTCATCGACATACTTATCATCCATGGGAATCCTTTGTAGGCTTTTATGCCATATATGGTTTTCTTGCATGTGTAGTATTAGTATTGCTGGCGCGTGAATTGCGTAAAGTTGTTATGCGTAATGAAGACTATTACGACATTAAAGATATGTCAGTTGATAATGACATAACTAAAGATAAAAATAATGACCAGGTTATAGAAGAAAAAATCGAAAAAAGACTTGATGAGAGGAGAAAAAGTTGATGGATAGTTTATTACCAATTTTACCATTTTTTATTGCAGCTATTCTAACACTTTTTACTCGCGGTTGGTTACGCGCTACTATTATGATTGGAACACCAATTATTGCAGCTTATGGTATTTATAGCCTTGAAATTGGACACACATTTAGTACCAGTCTAATGGACTTTAATTTAACACCAATAAGAATAGACCGACTTTCAACATTGTTTGGTTATCTGTTTTGTATTGCTGCAATATTAGGAAATATCTACGCTTTATATCATAAAGACACTATGCAACACTTTGCTGCTCAAGCTTATGCTGGTAGTGCTGTAGGTGCTGTTTTTGCTGGAGATATGCTGAGTTTATTCATTTATTGGGAGTTAATGGCTCTAACATCATCAGTATTAATTTTTGCTCGACGAAGTGAGGCATCATTACATGCTGGTATTCGTTATTTAGTAATACAGATTATATCTGGTCTATTACTATTAGCTGGAATTGTAGTTTACTATAAGTCAATTGGTAATCTTGATTTTAACTATATTGGACTAGATGCTCCAGGTGCTTGGTTATTCTTCTTAGCCTTTGGTATTAAGAGTGCCTTCCCATTTTTACATAACTGGTTAACAGATGCTTATCCAGAAGCAACTGAAAGTGGTACTGTGTTCTTAAGTTCATTTACTACAAAAGTTGCTGTTTATGCACTTGCCCGCTCATTTGCCGGTACTGAACTGCTGATCTATATTGGTGCTGTGATGGCTTTCTTCCCAATTTACTATGCTGTTATTGAAAATAATTTACGAAGAGTACTCACCTACAGTTTGATCAACCAGATAGGATTTATGATCGTTGGTATTGGTATTGGTACTGAATTAGCCTTAAATGGTGCAGTAGGACATGCTTTCGCTGATGTGATCTTTAAGGGATTATTGATGATGAGTATGGGTGCAGTGTTATATACTACTGGTGAAATGCGTGGCTCAGAACTGGGGGGTCTGTATAAACGAATGCCAAAAACAACATTCTTCTGTATTATGGGTGCAGCCTCAATTTCTGCCTTTCCTTTATTCAGCGGATTTGTTAGTAAATCTATTATAGTTACTGCTGTTTTACTTGAAGGTTACTATGGTGTTTGGTTGATACTATTATTTGCTGCTGCTGGTGTATTTCATCATGCTGGTATTAAAATTCCATTTTTTGCTTTCTTTGCACATGATTCTAAACACATTGAAACGGCAAAAGAAGCGCCAAAGAATATGTTGTGGGCAATGGCTCTTAGCACTGTATTATGTATTCTTATTGGTGTTTTCCCTCAAAATTTTTATGCCATGTTACCATGGCCAATGGACTATACGCCTTATGATACAACACATGTGTTAACACAATTACAGCTGCTTTTTTTCTCTGCTCTTGCATTTGTTTGGTTAAAGTTATCTCATATTTACCCGCCTGAGCTTAAATCAGTGAATATTGATGCTGAATGGATATACCGTAAATTATTTCCAAAGGCAATTTATAAAATAAGCAATGTTTTTAATGCGTTCTATACTATACTTGAATTCAATGTAGAACGATTAGGACAGTCGGCTCAGGGCGCTGCCACTCAATTTTTTGGTGCTAGAGGCTTTTTATCCAATTTTCGTTCGTTAGGCGGTATGGTCATGTGGGTTGCAGTGATATTATCAGCATCACTGTTTATATATTATCTATAGTTTTTAAGTGTACACATGAGATTATAACTCTAAACAAGTTAGAGTTATAATCTGTCACTTAATTAAAATAACTCTTTATCAAGTAGTTTATGAATTGGTTAAAATTGATATCAAAAAAAGAGGTTAATTGATTGAATGATAAAAAAGTATTATTGATTGAAGATGATTTTGATTTACAAAAACTCATTAATAAGTATTTAGAATCTTATGACTATGAATGTAACGCCTATTCCAAACCTTTAGAAGCATTAAAAGAGTTTGAAGAAAACCATATAATATACTCGATTGTTATATTGGATTTGGGACTTCCTCAAATAGATGGTTTTGATCTTTTGAAGAAGTTAAGACAGATTAAAAATATTCCGATAATAATATCCACTGCAAGAGATGATATAGGAAATAAAATATATGGTTTTGAACTTGGTGTTGAAGATTATCTCTCAAAACCATATGAGCCTAGAGAGTTAATCCTCAGAATGGATGCTATTTTAAAAAGAGGTAAAAATGATGAAGAGATACAAATTAATGATTTATTAATTGATTTAAATAAAAATATAGTTTTTTTAGAACAAAACGAGATTGATTTTACAAAAATTGAATTAGAAATATTTTTCACATTTATAAAAAATATGAATAAAGTTATTTCTAGAGAGGATATAATCAATCAAACTTCTTTAAATGAGGGAACTAAAAATAGAACTATCGATATGCATATAAGTAATATTCGGTTTAAGATTCATGATGATACTAAAGAGCAAAAGTATATAAAATCAGTTTGGGGAATAGGTTACAAATTTATCAATGATAATTAAAAAATGTTTATATATTTCATTTTTCAAGTCTAAAAGGGAATACTTTGTGTCTTTTTAATTGCTGGATTATTTAGATTTTTTTGGTTAAAATATGTTGCAAAGAAGTACCATAAATAAAGGTTAGATATGAAAAAAGTACTATTAGTTGAAGATGACTTAGTTTTACAAAACTTGATAAATGAGTATTTGGAAGAGTATGGTTATTTATGTAGTGCTTTTGCAAATCCTATAGATGCATTAGAGTCATTTAAAGAAAACCCAGATGATTTTACTATAGTTATACTAGATCTTGGACTTCCAAATATGGATGGCTTTGATTTGTTTAAAAAGTTAAAACAGATAAAAGATATTCCCATTATCATATCAACAGCAAGAGACGATATAGGAAATAAAATCTATGGTTTTGAACTTGGTACTGATGATTATCTCTCAAAACCATATGAACCTAGAGAATTAGTTTTAAGGATTGAAGCTACTTTAAAAAGACATAATAAAACAGACCTACTTCAAATACAAGAATTAAATATAGACATAAATAGCGAAAGCTTTTTGTTAAGTGGTTCTGAAATAGAGTTTACCAAAATTGAAAAAGAGATTTTTTTATTGTTTGTAAATAATCTAAACAAAATCATCTCTAGAGAAGACATAGTAAACCGAACTTCCCTTAAATATGACACAAAAAATAGAACAGTTGATACACATATAAGCAATATAAGATACAAGATTGATGATGATTCAAAAGAACCCAAATATATAAAATCTATTTGGGGCATTGGGTATAAGTTTTTTTATGACAATTAGAAAAAGACTATTTGTATCATTCTCTACAATTTTATTGATTGTTGCTTTTATTATTGGGGTGTTTTTTTATACAGTTTATAATCTAAATAGTATAAATGAACAACAAAAACATAGGTATGATCAGTTAATAAGAGTGGAAAAACTCAAAGAGTTTAATAACTCTTTTGCATGGATAGTACTTGATATCATAACTGATTTTGACAAGATACAAACAGTAAACGAGAGAATTAAAAAAGCAAATGAGCTCTTTAAAAATCTGAGTATTCAAAAAATTAAAATCATAAATAATTCTGAATCAAAAGAAGGAAAAAAGAATTTGTTTTTGATTTTTACATATTTTGAGAGTATGCAAAAACAGATAAAAGTAGATTTATATAGTTTAGTGGTTAGTCAAAATAGTGATTTTGATGCTTTTAACAAAAAATTTGAACAAATAAATATAGATACTCAAACACTACTTGAGCAAGAGGTAAAATACTTACAAGATAAACTAAATCAAACTCAAAAAATAAGAGAAAAGTTTTTAGGTACTATACAACTAGAATTAGTTATCTTATTTATTGTTTTGTTTTTGCTTAGTTTTGTGATTTTTTCGAAAATTATAAAAAAGATAAAAAATAAACTTGATAAACTTCACGAGGGTATTTTACAGCTATTTAAAAATGGTGAGAAAACTATACATGTAGATATTGGACAAAATAATGAACTGAGTCAAATAACCAAAAGTCTCAATTCGTATTTAAAAATGCAAGCTGATATTATAGATTCAAGAGAAGAGTTACTAAGAAACATAAGTCATGAATTGAAAACTCCCATTGCTAAGGGGAAATTCATGATTGAAAAAATTGCAAATGAAGATGATAGTCAAATATTAAAAGATATAAATACAATTTTTTACGATATAGAAAAACTTACAAATGGACTGCTAGAGAGAGAAAAACTAAACTTTGCAGTTTTAAAAACAAAAAAGTTTAAAGCAAGTAGTTTGATACTAGAATCTTTATCCAAACTTTCTATTGAGGATGAGTCCAAAGTAAGTATAAATATTGAAGATGATTTTAGTATAGAAGGGGATTTTTACTACTTAACAATTGCACTTAAAAATTTGATAAACAATGCAATGAAATACGCTAAAGAGTTTCCCATTGTAATAGAAAGTAAAGATAATACAATCTATATAAAAAATATTGCAAATAAACTTTCAAATGACTTAATATATTACATCCAGCCTTTTACAAGAGAACCTAACCAACAAAAAGGACATGGGCTAGGCTTAAATATTGTAAATAAAATATTAGGACTTCATGGGTTTAATTTACACTATAAACATAAAAATAAATTTATTGTATTTTATATTGTATTTAAATAAATTATTTTTAAGGGCTATAATAATATAAAAAAGTACTACTTAACTATAAAAAGTTTTTAGCTAACTAAACTAAATGATATCAATCCAATACTCAAAAACAGTGCAACATTTATCATTACTAAGTTCTTTAAAAATTCCATGATAGCTCCTTTTTGATATTTTAATACTGTAATCTTATAATATATTTGTAAAGTTAAAAAGGGCATAGTTCTTGATAATTTCTTGACAATTTTAGAACATTAAGTGTGATTGATTGAAGAAGTAACCCACTAGCTACTTCTTCTTAGGTGGATATATGATTATTTTAATTTTTTGGCTACAAGAGAATTGACTACTTTTGGATTTGCTTTACCACCGGTATTTTTTAGTACCTGTCCTACAAAGAAGCCTAAAAGTTTTGTGTTGCCTGCTTTAAACTTAGCAACATTGTCTGGATTGTTTGTAATGATCTCATCGATAATAGGTTCGATTTGAGCTGGATCGCTTATCTGTATAAGTCCTTTTTCTTCAACAATTGTATTTGGATTTTTTCCAGATTTTGTCATCTCTTCAAATACTTGTTTAGAAATTTTACTAGAAATTATCCCCTCATTAATCATTTTAACAAGTTGCGCTATCTCTTTAGCACTAAATTTTAACTCATCTATTTGTTTCTCTTTAAGCTCTCTTGCAACTTCATTTGTAATGATGTTAGCAACACTTACAGGACTATTGAAGATAGATAGTGTTTCTTCATAAAATGAAGAGAGTTGTGTATCACGAGCTAAGATGTTAGATATCTCACTGTTTAGTTCAAGTTGGGTAGTGTATTTATCAAAGAGTTTTTGTTGTGCTTCATTCATAGGTGCTACTTCACCATCTACTTGTGCTTTTTTAACTTCAGGAGCAGATTTAGTTGTTTTTGTCTTTTTTGCCCAAGAGTCTTTAAGACCTACTATTTTATTAAATACAGGCTTTTTATCAGTGTAGTCAATAGGATCAGCATAAAAATATCCCTGTCTTTCAAACTGAAATCTTTCATCAGGTTTTTTAGTAATTACAGCTGGTTCTATAAGAGCATTTTTGTTTACATGTAAAGAATTAGGATTTAAATCTTCTATCCCTTCAGGAGCTTCATTTTTATATAATCTATCGTAAAGTCTTACTTCAACTTTTTTAGCTTTGTTTGCATCTACCCAGTGAATAGCACTTTTTACTTTGATGCCACTAGTATCTGAGCCACTTTTGGAGTTAGGATGATATTCAGCTTTTATCTCGACTATTTTCCCTTTAGCATCTTTGATAACTTCTTTACATGTAATGATATAAGCATGCTTAAGGCGTACAGGTTGCTCAGGTGTTAGACGAAAATAACCTTTTGGAGGATTTTCTTCAAAGTCGTCTCGCTCAATATAAATTTCTTTTGAAAAAGGCAATGCTCTTGAACCCTCTTTAGGGACATCATGTGGGTAGTAAGAAGCATCAATCTCTTCACTTCCTTCATAGTTTTCAATAGTTATTTTTAATGGGTTAAGTACACACATAACACGAGGTACTTTTTTATTTAAATCATCTCTTATACAAAATTCAAGCTGTGCAACATCGACCATAGAATTTGCTTTTGCTATACCTATTTGGTCACAAAAGTTCAATATAGACTCAGGTGTATATCCTCTTCTTTTATATCCTTCTATAGTTGGAAGACGAGGATCATCCCATCCACTCACAAGTTTGTTTTCAACAAGTTCAAGTAGTTTTCGTTTACTCATGACAGTATAGTTGATACCAAGTCTTGCAAACTCATATTGATAAGGACGAGGAAGTTCAAGTTTTAGAGTGTCAAGTACCCAGTCATAAATAGCACGGTTATTTTCAAATTCTAAAGTACAGATTGAGTGAGTAACACCCTCTATATAATCACTTAAACAATGAGCAAAGTCATACATAGGATATATGCACCATTCATTACCAGTTCTGTGATGATTTGCATGACGAATACGATATAAAAGAGGGTCTCTTAATTGCATATTTGCTGCACTCATATCAATTTTAGCTCTTAGGATATGTTCACCATCTTTAAACTCACCATTTTTCATTTTTTCAAAAAGCTCTAAATTTTCTTCAATACTTCGATTTGCATAAATACTGCGTTTTCCAGCTTCTTTAACAGTTCCACGATTTTCTCGTAGTTCTTCTTCGCTTGCACTGTCAACATAAGCTTTTCCCATCTTAATAAGTTGCAGAGCATAATTGTAAAGTTTAGGAAAATAATCAGAAGTATATTTTACATTTGTATTCCACTCAAATCCAAGCCACTCTACAGCATCTTTAAGAGCTTCAACATATTTTGTTTCTTCTTTAGTTGGGTTAGTATCATCCATTCTTAAGTTACAATACCCCTGATAATCACGGGCAATGCCAAAATTTATACTAATAGACTTAGCGTGTCCAATGTGTGGAAAGCCATTAGGCTCTGGAGGAAATCTAGTAATAACTTCTTTATATTTACCAGACTTTAAGTCTTTTTCAACTATTGTGCGTAAAAAATCTTTGCTTTCGTTCAATTTATTATACCTTTTACTTTTAAACTCATATAAGACATTTTAGCACACTCTATATTAATTAAAATGTAATTAATTCAAATTCATATACAAAATAAAAGGTTTGTTGAGCAGCTTGATAGATGAACCTTTACATGTAAAGAATATTTTACATGTAAAGGTTTTTATAGTTTAATTATCTAGCAGATTATCGAGTTCTTTAATTTTATCAAGAGCTTTATGGGTGGATTTTTGTGCATTATCGCTTAATCCCTCAGTAAAATGAATAACATTTTCAAGTAAAACACAAATACCTAAAAAGATAGTTTTAACACAAATATCTCTTAGATAACTTAGAAGAATTGGTGTAGGAAGATTGTGAGTAGAGTAAACATAAGTACGCTCATCACTAAGGTCTAAAAACTCTATTTCTCCTTCTTTAAAACCACTCATTGCATCAACAACAACGATAATATCAGGATTAAACTCTCGTAGAGCTACAAACTCATTTTCTGGAACTTCATAACCAAAAAAGACTTTCCATTCTGGTAAGTGTTGTTCTGCCAAGCGTCCTACTGCTATAGCAACACCATCATCTCCTCTTAATTCATTCCCTACACATAAAATTGCTTTTTTCACTCAAAATCCTTTTGTAGCACCAAATAACCCTCTCTTAAATCTTTCAAGATTTCTTTAAAAGGGCATTCTATCATTTGTGCTAAAAGTTTCGTAACATGCTCCGGATAAATCTCAATTTCAGAATATTTACTTAAATTACCAATTTTAAATTTCAAATACTCATCACCATTTTCTAATATTTGCGCATACTCAGAGTCTTCAATCTCTAAAATCTTTTCGTTAAAATCAATTGTTCCAACACCATGTCCTATACATGTAGAAAAAATTTTAATCTGATTAAGTTCTGATGAATCAGATTTTGTATCATCAATATGTCTTTTAAGAAGTCTATAAACTTTTATCATTGCTTTTTGCTCCATTCTACTCTATGAAGACTAATTAGATCTTCTTCATCACATGTCACATATTGAGCGTATACTTCATTATGTAAAATACCCATACATTCTGCATATCTTGGATCCTCTTCTATGGTCATTGCTTCAGTAATAGATTTTTTGGTTGCTTGCGTATTTTTGATATCACCACTTTTAAGAAGTGCTTCGATATATTTATCAAATAATTTTCTACCAAAAACATAACTCATAAGTTTTTTTGCTTTAACTAGTAAATCTCTTTCAAAAAGTATATTACCAAGCACAGAATCTTTTACAAGAGAAGGTAATTCTCCTTCTTCTTCAAAGCTTACTTTTTGAAGTTTTTGATCCATAACACCAAGTGCTGTTGTAAGACCATAGATTATACTTGCAGGATGTGGCGGACAACCAGGGATATAAGCATCTACAGGGATAATCTTATCTATACCACTTAATACATTATATGCATCATAAAATATACCACCTGTAGCACCACAAGCACCAAGAGCAACAACAATTTTAGGATCTGGTGTCGCTTCATATGCACGCAAGAGTGGATAGTACATTTGTCTCGTTACTGGACCTGTACAAAGAAGAATATCTGCATGACGAGGATTCGCGACGAGTTTGAATCCAAAACGCTCTGGATCCCACATTGGGCTAATAGCCGCAAAAATTTCAATTTCACAGCCATTGCAACTTCCACAATCTACTCTAAAAACACTAAAACTTCTTCCTATTTGTTTAAGAAGTTCAAGTTTTTCTTCTAGTGTATTGCCATCTTTAATCTCTTGAGGAACTTCATATTTTTTCATTCTATCACCATCTCTTCGCTACTTGTTAAATTTGATACAGTAGCATTTTCTTTACATGTTTGACAAATACTGAGATAACTTTTAGCTTCATGAAGCCTTTTTTCTCCTATATTTGCTCTGCTTAAACACTCATAACTATAATTAACAAGTCTTTTAGTGCTAAATGCTTTATTACATTTGGTACAATATTGAGTTTCTAGCTCTCCTCTTTGAATAAGAGCGGATTTGTCAAAATTAACTGCTAATTCAAATTCATTACTTAGTTTTATTGCATCTGTAGGGCAAACTTCATCACACCTACCACAAAAGATACAACGCCCACAATCAAATTCCCATATTAGTTTACTTTGATTATCATTGAATTGAATTGTAATCGCATTAGAGGGGCATGCTATACCACATGCAGCACAGCCGATACACCAATCAAAGTTATAAGAAGGTTTTCCTCGAAAATTATCTGCAAGGATATACGGTTCAAAGGGATATTTATGGGTAGTTTGACCATATTTTTTACTCATATCAAGAAGTTTTAACATCTTAAATCCTTTAAGGGACTATTTTTTTCTGTTCTAGAAAAGTTTTTTAAATCTTTATTAGTTAAAATTTTACTTTTTTTACTATTAATATCAACAACAGTAACACGATCTGTACATGAGAAACAAGGATCAAGACTACAAACTATTAGTGCTGCATCAGCAATATTGTTCCCTTTGAATTGAAAGCGCAAACTCGGCCAGTTGTTATAAGTAGCAGCTCTACATCTCCAACGATAAATTTTTTGTGCACTTCCTTGCATAATCCAGTGAACATTTTCTCCTCTTGGTGCTTCATCATACGCAAGAGCATAACTTTCAGGTTTCACAGTAAGTTCTGGCTCAATAAAAATTTCTGTTTGAGGCATAAGCTGAAAACATTGACGGATAAGTGAAATAGAACTTTTAAGTTCCATATAGCGTACAGTTTCTCTTGATAAAACATCGCAACCATGAGCCACAGCAACTTCAAATTCAAGTTTTTTAAAAAAGTCATATGGATGGTCATATCTAGTATCTCTTTTAATTCCACTTCCTCTTGCATTTGGACCAACAGCAGAAAAATCTCTAGCTACTTGTTTATCAAGTATTCCAATGCCTGTCCATCTTTTAACTTGGCGTTTATCAGACATAACTGCATCCCAAACTTCAATTATTTGTGTTTCGATAGTTTCTAAAATTTCTAAACTTTTTTTAATTTCATTTCCTGTCATATCTCTTCTTAAACCACCCATAACAACATTACCATAAGTTTTTCGTCCACCTGTAACTAATTCGGCAAGTTTCATAGAGTATTCACGAATTTTAAAAATATGCATAAAGGCAGTATAGTTACCAGTTACTTCACAAGCTAATCCGATATTTAGAAGATGACTATGAAGTCTTTCTATCTCTAAACAAATGATACGAATTGCTTGAGCACGAGCAGGTACTTCTAAATTAACAGCTTTTTCAGCTGATTCGATACAAGCAATAGAGTGAGCATAACCACAAATACCACATACTCTCTCAGCCAAGTAACCCATTTGGTCATAGTTCATACGATTTTCAGCAAGTTTTTCCATTCCTCTATGTTGGTAGAAAAGTCTATAATCTGCGTCTATAATCTTATCACCATCACAAAACAGTCTAAAGTGACCTGGTTCATCAGATGTAATATGTAGAGGTCCTAAAGGAACTTCTATTATGCCAGAGCCTTCAGGTTTATGGAACTTGTATTCTGGTTCTTTATTATGATTTACCATATCAGGGTGGTGACGGTAATCCATTGCATCTTTTCGAAGTGGAAAAAGATCTTCAGGCCAATCATCACTCAATACTAAACGCCTTTTATCCGGTAAACCTTCTGCTTTTAATCCAAACATATCATATGCTTCTCTTTCATACCAAACAGCTGCTGGTACTAGAGTTGAGACAGATGGAAAAGTAAGAGTATCAGGAGAGATGAGAACTTTAACAGTTATAAAGCATTTTTCATCCTGCTCTATTTCATCACCTTCAAACATTTTACCACCTTCAATTGAAAGTGCATAATAAAGGGCGTAATGTTTATTCATTTGCCTTTCATCGTTGGCAATCATTGTTGATAAGTAACCACCAATATCGTAATAAAGAAACCGAACTGCTTCAGGTAAATCTTTTAGTTCAACCAAGGCAGTAACTTGATCTTGATATTGTCTCGTAACTTCTAAAACTTTAACTCTTTGACTCAGAGCTTCTACAAATTTATCACATTTCATTATAAATCCTATTATTTTATTATAGTTTTTACGCTCTCATTAAGGAGAAGCGAAAAAGAATCAAACTGCCACACACCAAAAGCTACAATCAAAATAGCCAAGATGAGTAAAGGGAAGTTTTCACTAAACTTCATTTCATCATTATGCACGACTTCTCCTTCAACTTTGCCAAATGTAGCAAGAAAGAAGTGTGAAAAGTCAGCAATAAAAATGATAGCTAGAGCAATCGCAAAAATACCCATTAAGAGATATTGCTCATTGATAGCTGCAGCTTTAAAAACCAAATACTCACTCACAAAAATTGCAAATCCAGGCACACCTACTAAAGAACAAATAGCAATACCGAAAAGTACTGCAGTTACAGGTGCAATGCGTATCATGCCACCCATCTTTGTCATATCTTTGGTTCCATAAATTTTAGCAATATTTCCTGTTGAACAAAAAGCTAATGCTTTTGTAAATGAGTGAGCTGCACAGTGAAAAAGTGCGGCAAAAAGCCCTATTGCTCCTCCAACGCCTAAAGCAAAAGCAATAACACCCATATGTGCAATAGAATGGTAAGCAAACATTCTTTTAACATTATGCTGACGAATAAGAAAAAATGCTGCAATAAAAAGTGTAAGTGTAGCACTAATAATCATTATATTTTGTACAAAATCAAAACCAACCCCATTAGCAACAATTGCATAATAACGGATAAGACCAAGCATTGCACATTTTAAAAGAACACCAGAAAGTAAAGCAGATGTAGGAGCAGGACCTTCAGCATGAACATCAGGTAACCAAGTATGAGTAGGAGCAAGTCCTGCTTTGGTTCCAAAACCAATTAATGCAAAAATAAAGACTAATTTTAAAGCCATAGGATCTAAATTAGCTGCATTTGCGAGAAGATTAGTATAAAGCATTGCTTCACCGTCAATGTGACCATTAGCAGCAGAGTAAAGAAGAATCGTTGCATATAAAGCAAACGCTAAACCAATACTACATAAAACAATATATTTATAACCACTTTCAGTAGATTTTTTATCTTTTTTAACAGCAACAAGGAAAACAGATGCAAGTGTAGTTGCTTCAATAGCTGCCCACATAAAAGCGATATTGTTACATATAACACTTAAACTCATTGTCCATGTAAAAATGAAACTTAAAGCAAAGTAATTTTTAACTTCTTTTAGCGTAACATGTCCATCTTCAAGTTCCCACTTCATGTAAGTAGTAGCATAAATATTAACAAGTAAACCTGTGATTGCAATCAATGATAAAAATATAGCGCCTAGAGAATCTAGGAAAATAAATTCATGAAATATTGATAATATATTTCCGTCAACCACTTTTCCTACACCATTTAGTAAGATAAGTGAAACAATCAAGCTTAAAAATATATGGAGGTTTTTTAATAACTTGAAATTAAGTGGCATTAAAAACATTATAATGCCAAACACAAAAGGTACGATTAGTATAAGTAAAAGTATATTCATTTTATCCCTTTAAATTTATGGCTTTAGATGTATCAAGGCTGTCATAAGAGGCGTAAAATCTCTTAGCCAAAATACTCATAATAATAACAGCAAAAATAGCATCTGTTAAGATACCAACTTCTACAAGCTCATGTGAGTTGTATGCCATCAGTGCAAGAGTTAAATGAATGCCATTTTCAAACAGACAATAGGCAAGAATTTGCTTTAAAAACGAGTTTCTGAGAATAAATCCAAAAATACCCATCATAAAGATAAATGAAGCTGCAAACAGAGACAAAGGCTCTTGAAACAGTGCAAAATGAATGAAAACTTTGTAAAGCATCATAGAAACTGCAAGTGAAAAGCTAAGAGCAATAACAGGTGATATAAAAAAACCTGCTACTGGTTCATCTTCATAAACAACACCTAGTTGTTTAACGAGTCTGAGTAAGTAAAGAGGAACTAAAACCACTTTGATAACAAAAGCTGTTCCTGCCCATATAAGTAGTTCGTGTGAACCATATTTAAAATATAAAGCTAAAAAGACGATTACCAATAGAAGCGTTTGCAAGGCATACGCCTTGATACTATGATGATATTGTCTGAAACTAAATACTGCGAAACTTGTTACCATCATTAAAATAGTAACGATATTAATTATATTTTCCATAGTTAAATTCCCATAATATAAAGTACTAATGAAGTACATGAAATAGCTAGTGCATAAAGCATAGTTCTTTTTAGACCTTTGCTAATAGTGAATCTTGGCCCAAAATTATCGATAAAAACTCCCATAACATAAAGGAATCCAACTTCAGCTAAAAAAACAATTAATGATAAAATAGGATTTTCAAATCTCCAAGGCATAAAAATGACAAGAAAAAATCCTAATACTGCAAATTGCTTAAGTAGTATCGCTATATCAATGATGGCCAAGTCTTTACCACAATAATCTGCTAAAGCCCCTTCTTGAAGCTCTTGTTCTGCCTCTGCTAAGTCATAAGGTTTTCTACCTGTTTCTACATACATCACCCATAAAAATGATGTTGAAGCAATAGCAAATGAAGGGACAGCATAACCATAACTCCCTTCTTGAATTAAAGCAGTTATTGTAGGTAAATTAGTACTTCCTGCCCCCATCATTACAACAATAAGACAAATCACAGCAACTTCTTCTGTATAAAAACCAATAGTACCTTCTCGACTAGCACTTACACCTGAGAATGGGTTGGCACTGTCATATCCAGCAACAATATAGATAAATCTATAAAGGGCACCTAAATAAAGTAAAACGAATATATCAGAATATTGTGAAAAAATAGCAGAACCAATGCCATAAGTTACTGGTAAGGCACAAAACATTGCTGCAGCACTAATAAACAATAAATAGGGCGAAATTTGATAAATATAAGTTGCGCTACTAGGTTTAGTTCTTCCTCTTTTTAGTAATTTATAGATATCGTAATATGTTTGAAAAATGCTCGGTCCTATCCTTGATTGAAATTTTGCTCTTAGTTTTCTAGAAATACCATCAAATAAAGGAGCAACCAATATAGCTGAAATAAGTTGTAGTAGTATATATATAAAATCCATTCTATTTTCCCTTATAAATTGTAATAACTAAAGATTAATATCAAACAAAGATAGCTTAAGATATAACCTGCATAAAGATTTGTTCTACCGTTTTGAACTACACCTATCTTATCAGCAATAACCATGATATAGTGAATAATTGGATGATAAATTTTATCCCAAACTAAGTCATGGATTTTGTGTGTGTAGACGGTCTTTCCAAAGTATCCATCCATCTCAACTTTCTGCTCGCTTTTCACAAGAAAGCTAAGTGCTTTTCGTATATCTCCAGTAAAAGAATTTGAACCTATTTGCATATTTTCGTTATAAATAAAACCACATGCCCATGGATCTGTAGATCTAACTTTTTTATTGTTTGATTTTAATATAAAAAGAAAAACAAAAGGAAGAATAGCACAAAGAGCCATAACCATAACAATGATAGGCATAGAGATAAATCCATATGTAATTAAGTTTGTTTGTGGCATCAATGTAAGAACGATTTTTGTAAGCATATCAACTATATTATTCATAAAGATACCTAATCCTACACATAGACTCGCTAATAAACCTAGTGGTAAAAGTCTAATAAAAGAGACTTCTTTAACATCTTCTGTATTTTTAGTGTCTCGTGAAACTCCTAAAAAAACTGATCCATATAGTTTGGAAAATGTCATAATGGCCATAGCTCCAGTAATTGAAAGAGCAATGATAGAAATTGTAAAGAAAAAGCGTGATACAACACCTGGTTCGATACCTCCCATTACCATCGTTTTATAGATTACCCATTCACTAGCAAAACCATTAAGTGGTGGAAGTGCACAGATTGAAAGTACAGTGACAAAGAAGATTATAGATGTTATAGGCATTTTTTTATGAAGTCCACCAAGAGCGTCCATATTTCTCGTTTTTGTTGCGGTATAGACATTACCACTTAACATAAATAGTAAAGATTTAAAAACTGCATGATTTAAAATATGAAAAAAAGCTGCGATAAAACCTAATAAAGCAATCATAGGTGAATTTGCTCCAAGGCCATAAAAAGCTCCTCCCAGCCCTAAGAAAATAATTCCCACATTTTCGCAAGAACTGTAAGCAATTGATGCTTTGTAGTCGTTAGAAATTAATGCGTAGATAATTCCAAAAATACAGCTTATTGCTCCAAAAAACAGTAAAATATATCCAAATTGTGCATACTGTGGAAGGAAAAGTGCAAATTTTATAAATGCAAAAAGTGCTACTTTTATCATAACCCCACTCATAAGAGCAGATGCATTTGAAGGCGATTGACAGTACGCCAAAGGTAACCAAACATGAAAAGGAAACATTCCAGCTTTAGACCCAAACCCTACAAGTAATAATACAAAAAGGACAATGCTCATACCAAAACTTATATCAAGTGTAGCAAATGCACTAAATTCAAAACTACCTGCTAAACTTGCCATAATTATAAGAGCTACCATTAAACAAAACGCTCCAATTTGAGCAATACCAAGATAAATCATTACATTTTTTGAAGCATCTTTACCATCATTAATAAGAATTAAAAATGCAGAAATAAGAGTCATAATCTCCCATAAAAGCATAAAAGAAAAGACATTATCACTTGCTATAACAAGTAACATAGAAAGAATGAATGCATTAAATAATGAAGCAAAAACTGCTAAGTTTGCTTTTTTTTCGTAAAATTTTGCATAATCAAAGCTGAAAATTGAAACTGCAAAAGAAATTAAACTAATTAGAAAACTAAAAAACATGCCTAAAGAATCAAGTTTAAAAGTAGGTAAACTAATAAAACTTCCTGGCAATTTCCATATCATGGTTTCATTTAAATGTGAAAAGAAATAGATTGTAGCATAAAGTGAAATTACACCTGCCAATCCAAAGCCAATTTTTTGTGCAAAAAGTGGCTTTTTATAAAGGACAATAGAAAGAATTGAACTTAATAAGAATAACATATATATAGTTTGCATTATGATTCCTCACTAATTGTTTTTTCAGTCTGTGTTGCTACTGGTTTTGGTGCTTTTGGCTTTTTAACAAATGGCGCAGGAATATTTTTAAATTCTACATCAGGTAAAATGCGTTTTAAAAATAGTGTCATATCCCCTTTGACTTTTTTACCAAACTTGCCTTCGGCTAAAACAGGATCTATAAAAATCAAAGCTCCTGTTGGGCAACTATCAACACAAGCAGGACCACTTTCTAAGCCTTTACACATATCACATTTAATAGCAATACTTTTAAGCCCGCTAATACAACCTGCTTCTAAGTGTTTTTCTATATCATCTTCGGTAGAAGGTGGAACTTCTCCATCAATATGAATTGCTCCATAAGGACAAGCAATAGTACAAAGTTTACAGCCAATGCATATTTCTTCACGAAGATCAATGCATGAATCCTTGATACTAAGTGCAGCTGTTGGGCAGACATGAACACAAGGCGCATCATCGCATTGTCGGCACTGGTTAGGCATCTTACCGCTCTCTAAAGTGAGTACGGTGAGCCTACTTTTTGCAAGTTTCCCCCTTATGTAAGCTTTTTTTACACATGCTTTCATACAAGCATTGCAGGCAATACAGAGGTCTGGATTTGTGATAACAAATTTATTCATTTTAGACATAGACTATCCTCTTGTGATTTAATTTGATTAATTAAATCACAAATTTATAATGTATCTCAAAACATTAAGGAAAATATCCTTATTGATTGTGATAACGAAATTATACAAGATATTCATAGCATGAAAATAGCAGTTAAAAATTTATATACTTTTTTATTAAGTTTATATAAATTGTAGTTAAAAATTATGCTATTTTCGCGCTACAAAGAGAGTATATAATTGTGCTGAGATTGAGAAACTAAAAGTTTCCGTCTTTACAAATATGCTAGTTTTGCATATTTGTAAAGTTGAAGTATTTAGGCATAAAGGAGGGAGCAAAAGAATTTAATTAAACTAAATTTAATATTTTAAAACAAGCTAAAGTGACTTAAATTTTTTTGCATAAGACTATAAAATTTAAGTTTAGTAAATTAGTCTACTATATAATATGCAAAATTTGCATATTTATTTTTCTTTTGAAAATATAGCGGACAGTAAGTAAGTTAATATTTTAAAAAAGGTGGAAATATGTTAAAAAGAACACTATATATTAATGGTTCAAAAGTGACATTTGTAACAAATGCTGAAGAAAAATTGTCAAATGTACTGAGACAGCAGTTAGGATTAACAGGAACAAAAGTTGGTTGTGGAAGTGGTGAATGTGGAACTTGTACAGTTATTCTTAATGGTAAAGTTGTAAGATCATGTATTGTTAAGATGAAAAAAATTGTAGACAACGATGAAATAATTACGATTGAAGGGGTAGGAACAAAAGATAAACTTCACCCACTTCAAATTACTTGGATGGTACATGGTGCAGCGCAATGTGGTTATTGTACTCCAGGTTTTATTGTCTCAGCTAAAGGACTTTTAGATCAAAACAATAATCCAACGCGTGAAGATGTAAGAAATTGGTTCCAAAAAAATAAAAACCTTTGTCGTTGTACAGGTTATATACCTTTAATTAATGCTGTAATGGATGCTGCAAAACTTATACGAGGTGAAATCACTATTAAGGATATATGGAAAGAACTTCCTGATGGTGCTTCGTTAGTTGGATCTGAGTTTATTCGTCCATCTGCTCTTGCTAAAGTCATGGGAACATGGGATTTTGGGGCAGATTTAGGGTTAAAACTTCCTCTCAATACGCTTCATGCAAAACTTGTTCAAGCTGAAGTTTCTCATGCAAATATCCTCTCAATTGACACAGAAGAAGCTAAAAAAGTTCCAGGCGTTGTAGCAGTACTTACCTATAAAGATGTTAAAGGAACTAATCGTATCAATGGATTAGCATTCCCTACCAATAAAGGTGATGGGCTAGATCGTCCGATTTTAAATGATACAAAAATATTCCAATATGGTGATGCCATTGCTATTGTCTTAGCTGAGAATGAAAAAGCAGCGCACGCTGGTGTTGATAAAGTGAAAGTAGAACTCGAAGTTTTACCAGCGTATATGAACGCTCCTGATGCGATGGCTGATGATGCTATAGAGATTCATCCAGGAACTCCAAATGTGTACTTTAATAACCACATTAGTAAAGGAGCTGAAACCAATCCTATCATGGAAGAAGCGCCTTATGTTGTGGAAGATAGTTTCTATACACAACGCCAACCTCACTTACCACTTGAACCAGATGTTGGTTTTGCGTATGTCAATGATGAGGGAAAATTGATTGTCCATTCTAAAAGTATTGCACTTCACTTCCATGCACTCATGATTGCTGAGGGTGTTGGAATGAAAGCCGAAGATGTGTTTATCGTTCAAAATAATACAGGTGCTACATTTGGTTATAAATTTAGCCCAACAATGGAAGGCTTACTAGGAGTTGCAACACTTGCTACTGGAAGACCTGTTTATCTTGAATTTAATATGAAACAACAAATCACATATACAGGTAAACGTTCACCTTTTTGGACAACTATGAAAATGGCTGCTGATAAAGAGGGAAAAATCTTAGCCTTAGAATCTGATTGGAGTGTAGATCACGGACCTTACTCAGAATTTGGTGATTTATTAACGCAACGTGGCTTCCAATTTGGTGGAGCAGGGTATATGATCCCTAACATTCGTGGTAATGGACGAACTGTGTGTACCAATCATGGTTGGGGTTCAGCGTTTCGTGGGTATGGCTCTCCTGAGATTATGTTCCCTTCTGAAGTACTGATTGATGAATTGGCTGAGAAAGTAGGTATGGATCCATTTGAATTTAGATATAAAAATATCTATAGAGAAGGTGATACTACGCCAACAGGTTGTGCTCCAGATGTTTATTGTTTAGAAGAACTTTTTGATAAAAGTCGTCCAGTGTATGAATCAGCGAAAAAGAGAGCTGCGCAAAAAAATGCAAATGCAGCCGCTGGTAAAAAATACGGTGTAGGTGTTTCTACTAACATTTATGGTTGTGGACTAGACGGCCCTGATTCTTCTGAAGCGTGGGCTGAGCTTACACCAAAGGGAGTTGCTGTAGGAAATTCATGGGAGGATCATGGTCAAGGAGCTGATATTGGAACATTAACTTTTGCTCATGAAACGTTAAAACCATTGAATCTTAAACCAGAACAAATTGATTTGGTTTTAAATGATATGACAAAAACACCAAACAGTGGACCAGCAGGGGGAAGTCGTTCTAACGTGGTAACTGGGAATGCAACTGTTGTTGCATGCCGTAATTTACTTGAAGCGATGAAAAAAGAAAATGGAACGTACCGAAGTTATGATGAGATGGTGGCTGAGGGCAGAGAGCTTAAATACATGGGTAAATGGACTGCACCATGTACGGATACACCTCCAACAGATGGACAAGGTAATCCATTTGCAGCTTATATGTATGGTGTTTGTATTGCCGAAGTGGAAGTTGATACAACAACAGGGAAAACTAATGTCGAGAAAATGATGTTAGCCTCAGATGTTGGAACAATTATCAATAAACTTGTTGTTGATGGTCAGATGTATGGTGGTTTAGTCCAAGGTATCGGTTTAGCACTGAGCGAAGACTTTGATGATTTGAAAAAACACACAACCTTAACAGGGTGTGGTATTCCAAAAATCAAAGATGTCCCTGATAATCTTGAGCTAATCTATACAGAATATCAAAGACCAAATAGCTTATTAGGTGCTTCAGGTGCGGGTGAAATGCCACTTGCCGCTCCTCATGCAGCTATCATTAATGCTATTTACAATGCTTGTGGTGCAAGAGTAACACACTTACCAGCACGTCCTGAAAAAGTTTTAGCAGCTTTAGCTTAGTAGCTTTATACAATGAGTGAGATGCAGAGGCATCTCACTTTTAATTTTACTTTTAACGCGATACTATGAGGAGATAGGGAATGGATTTAGAAAAATTATTGGAAATTGGGAATCAATGTATTCATTCAGAACCTCCCGTATGTGTAGCATCATGCCCTGTTCATATGGATGTGATTGATTTTGTGAGTGAGATTGAAAAAGGTGATTTTACTAAAGCGTATAAAATCATGGAAGCTAAAATTCCTTTTAGCAGACTCATTGGAAAAATTTGTGA
>Ga0193951_1000044_pt1 | contig 48081 bp, 42 predicted proteins | sample BB_2_MG_FD_140370 | JGI IMG/M metagenome (GOLD analysis project Ga0193951, IMG submission 140370) | Microbial mat bacterial communities from the Broadkill River, Lewes, Delaware, United States - BB_2_MG | ecosystem: Environmental > Aquatic > Freshwater > River > Microbial mats | place: USA...
AAATATCATAACAATGGAACTTATATTAAAACAAGACGTTGAAAATTTAGGATTTAAAGACGATATTGTATCTGTTAAGAACGGTTATGGTAGAAACTTTTTAATTCCTCAAGGACAAGCTATAATGGCTACTTCTTCTGCTAAAAAAGTATTAGCAGAAACTTTAAAGCAAAGAGCTTATAAAGAAAAAACTGTTATTGCTGAAGCTGAAAAAACTGCTGAAGCTTTAAGAGGTTTAGATATTAAAATTACAGCTAAAGCTGGTACTGGTGCTACTGCTGGAGACAAATTATTTGGTTCTATTACCAACATAGATTTGGCTGCTGCTATTAAAAACGCTGGTCATGAAGTTGACAAAAAGTTTATTGCTATCACAGGTGGTAATATTAAGCGTTTAGGTCAGTATGAAGCTGCAATTAGATTACACAGATCAGTAACAGTTGATTTAACTTTCGACGTTGTCGCTGACGCATAATCTTTTTATTACAATTATTAAAAACCGTTTAGTTTACTAAGCGGTTTTTTTATAACTTATTTTTTGAATAGAATATAAGATTTAAACCGCTTAAGCATTGCAATATTTATAATATGAAACAGTTTCTTTTAATTTTTGCGCTTTGTGCTTTTTGGGCTTGTAAACAAACTAAAACGTCAACAGACACTTTAGAACTACAGCCTTCTAAATTAATAGAACTCTTTAAGGTTTCAAATTTAGATTATCCAAATATCAGTGTACATAGAGGTGGAAAAGGATTTATAAATTATCCAGAAAATTGTATAGAAACACTGAAATATGTTAGTGATAGCATTGTTGCAGTTTATGAAGTTGACGTCGCTCAGACCAAAGATGGGAAATTAGTCTTAATGCACGATAAAACGATAGATAGAACAACAACAGGAAGTGGGAAAGTAGATGAATTATTATACCAAGAATTGAAGCAATTTAATTTAAAGGATGATTATGGTAATAAAACCGACTTTAAAATTCCTTTGTTCTCAGAAGTTTTACAATGGTGTGTAAAAAATAATGTCATTCTAACAGTAGATATTAAAAAATCTGTAAGTCAAGAAGCCGTTATTAAAACGATTAGAGAATTTAAAGCTGAAGATGTTTGTATTATAATTACTTACAATGTTGAAGAAGCTAAAACCGCTTATAAAATAGCACCAGATTTATTATTGTCCGTTTCAGCTAGAAATGATGACGAGCTAAATCGGTTATTAGAAACTAATATTCCTACTAAAAATATGTTGGCTTTTACAGGGACACGTTTATCGGATCCGGCACTTTTTAAAAGTTTACACGATAAAAATATCGTTTGTATTCTAGGTACATTAGGAAACTTAGATAAAAGTGCAGAAGCAAGAGGAGATAAATTATATGTTCAGTGGAAAGAAAAAGGAGCAGATATCATAGCTACAGATAGGCCTTTTGAAGCTTATAAAGCGATCAATAATTAAATTTGAAGTGTTGGCAGTCGTATTACGCGCAGTAGAAATGCTCATTAAAAAGTAAATAATAATTAAACAAATTCCGCATAAGTGCGGAATGACAAATAAATTTGTCATGAAATACACAAGATTAACAAAAGAACAATTTGAAGAATTACACCAAGAATTCATCAACTTTTTAGCAACACAATCCATTACTGCAGACGAATGGGAAGATATAAAAAAGAATAAACCAGAAGTTGCAGAACAGGAATTAGACGTCTTTAGTGATTTAGTATGGCTAGGAGTATTAAATAAAGTGCAATATTTAGAGCATATCTCGCCACAGCAAATACATCTTTTTCAGTGCAATGAAAAGAGTATGCGTTTAATTGCTCTAAGAATCCAAAATAAGGCTGTCGATTTTACAACTAAAGAAGGTTTTAACTGGTTACGAGATAATTTATTATCAGATTCTGTTGAGTTCTTTAATGCTAAAAAAGACTATTCAGACGATAAGCATTTAGATATTTTTAAAATGATTCAGGCTGGAGCCAATATCACAAAAGGGGAATTATTTAATTATTTTGCTAATTTGGTAAAAGGAGCATAAACCCCTTTAGTTTAATCACTTTTATTTATTGGCCTTTCTTTTGATTTGTAATTAACAATGATATAGAAAGGCTTTGTTATATGCGTTATTTCATTTAGAAATAAAATGGGAAAAAAGTGTTTAATATCAAAAATCTGGAATCAGTGACATTTGCTAAACTCAACTATCAATAGGATTCTATTAGAATAAAACTCTTGGCTTTACGAGTCTTTATTCATAACGTAAAGATTCAATAGGATCTAATTTTGCGGCTTTTGTGGCAGGATATAAACCAGAAACAATAGCCACAACAAAAGCAATGCTTGTAGCCCAAATCATGGCTACCCAAGGCGTTGAGAATTCAAGATCAAATCCTTTGGCAACTGCTAATCCTATTAAAATACCAAGAATAGTTCCTAAGAGACCACCAAGTTGACCAATGATTATGGTTTCCATAAAAAACTGAAAGGCAATAGTTTTGCTCTTGGCTCCAAGCGCTTTTCTTACACCAATCTCACGAGTACGTTCACTAACGGAAACGAGCATAATATTCATTAAGGCAATGGTAGATCCAAAAATGGTAATAATGCTAATTATCCAAGCAGCTACATAAAGTGCTGCTGTATTTTGTGCCACTTGGTTTAATAAATCATCGCTTCCCTTAATTCCAAAATCATTTTTTTCAATAGGGTTAAGGCCTCTAATGTTTCTAAAAGTTATTATGGCATCTTCTTTTGCAGCTTCAAGCATGTCTCCTTTATCAACCTTAACACTTAAATTGTAATTAATATTTGGATTGGTAAAGATGGAACGTGCTTTTTGGATAGGCATAATCACTCTTAAATCTTGATTGTTGCCAAACGTAGATCCTTTTTCTTTTAATACGCCAATGACCTTAAATTTAGAGCCTCTAACGCTAATTGTTTTGCCAATAGGGTTGTCTTCAGGAAACAGGGCTTTGTGTAAATCGCTACCAATCACACAAACAGAGTTTCCGTTTTTTGCATCAAATACATTTAAAGAACGGCCATTTTCTATTTCTAAACCGGAGTTTTCAATAAAAAACTCATTTGCTCCAATAACAGCTACTTCAGGGTCGGTTTTTTTACTCTCGTATTTTATTTCGGCAGAAGAAGTCCCAAAGAAAGACACAGCTACTTTTGTAAACGGAAAGTTATAATTTTCTTCAAAATCTTTTACATTTCGGTAGCTAATCACTGGATTTATTTTCTGTCGTTCTCTACTGCTTTGGCGTTGTGCCGTAAATTCGTAACGCTGAAAATTAAAAGTATTAGAACCCATAGATAAGAAATTACCAGTAATAGTATTTTCTAATGCAGATACACCACTTAAAATCCCAACCAGTGCCATAATACCAATAGCGATTATTAAAACCGTTAGTATGGTACGTAATAATTGACTTTTTATAGAGTCGAAAGCAATTCTAATATTCTCTTTAGCTAATGAAAACATAGTTTTTGGATACGTTAGTTGGGTTGTTTTAAGTATAAGACTACTTAAGTAGCATAAAGTTACTATAAAATCCAATTATCTTAGTAAGACCTCTAAAAATTATAATATTTTTGTGACTTCATCCTAGAAACTTCATAGTTTTAAGGCTGAAGTCACACTGAGGATAGTCGAAGTGTTTTTTTTATAAAATAGAGTTTCACTTAAAAAGACTCCCACTTTCGTGGGAGATTAATATGGCACAAAAACCAAGCATACCAAAAGGCACAAGAGATTTTAACGCAGAAGATGTTGCAAAGCGTTCTTATATCATGGAAACGATAAAAGCACAGTTTCAAATTTTTGGATTTCAACCTATTGAAACTCCAAGTTTTGAAAACTCGGAGACCTTAATGGGAAAATATGGAGACGAAGGAGATCGCTTGATTTTTAAGATTTTGAATAGTGGTGAGTTTTTGAAAAAAATTTCAGATGAAGATTATAAGTCTAAGTCGGAAGCTATACTAACTTCTAAAATTTCAGAAAAGGCATTACGTTACGATCTTACAGTCCCTTTTGCAAGATACGTTGTACAACACCAAAACGACATCGAATTCCCTTTTAAGCGTTACCAAATACAACCGGTTTGGCGTGCAGACCGTCCACAAAAAGGACGTTTTAGAGAGTTCTATCAGTGTGATGCCGATGTTGTAGGTTCTAAATCCTTGTTTCAAGAAGTCGAGTTTGTACAGTTGTATGATGCTGTATTTTCGGCATTAAAATTAGAAGGTGTTACGATTAAAATTAATAACCGAAAAATCTTATCAGGTATTGCAGAAGTTATTGGAGCGCAAGATAAACTTATCGATTTTACAGTGGCTTTAGATAAGTTAGATAAAATAGGTGAGGAGAAAGTAAAAGACGAAATGCGTAGTAAAGGTATTTCGGAAGATGGTATTTCTAAGCTTCAACCGTTATTTACTTTAAAAGGAGATTTTGGCAATCAGATTGAAAGTTTAAAATCTATTTTAAATACTTCTGAAATTGGATTAAAAGGTATAGAAGAACTTGAGTTTATAAATACTGCTATTTCCAACTTAGAATTAAAAACGGCAAAACTTCAACTTGATGTTACTTTAGCAAGAGGACTAAATTATTATACAGGAGCCATTTTTGAAGTCTCAGCTCCAGAAGGAGTAAAAATGGGTTCTATTGGTGGTGGAGGTCGTTATGATGATTTGACTGGAATCTTTGGTCTTAAAGATATGAGTGGAGTAGGAATTAGCTTTGGTTTAGATCGTATTTATTTGGTGTTAGAGGAATTGGGATTATTTCCATCGACCATTACAGAATCTACTAAAGTACTCTTTATTAATTTTGGCGATGAAGAAGCGTTATTTAGTTTGAATGCTGTAACTAAATTACGACAAGCTAATGTAAAAGCAGAATTATTTCCAGATGCCGCAGTTTCAGGTAAGCAAATGAAAAAACAAATGAATTATGCGAATCGTCGTAATATTCCGTTTGTAGTTTTGGTTGGTGAAGAGGAAGTCAAGGCTAAGTTATTCACGCTTAAAAATATGGATTCTGGAGCGCAAAATAAATTGTCCTTTGATGAGTTATTAGAGGTGTTAAAATAAGAAAAGCCTCAGTTTTAAGTAGACTGAGACTTTTCTAATCACTAACTAAAAACAATCAACTATTTTATTAATACTTTTTTGGTTACTAAGGAACCCGTTTCGGTTTGTAATTTGATGATATAAGTACCAACATTTAAATTACTTATTTTATATTCTGAATAATTACGTTGTGCTATGTTGTTAATTGTGTAAACAGATTGACCTAGCATATTATACAAAGTCATAGATTTTACGTGTAATTGATTTGGATTAACAAGTACAATTTTTTCAATAGTATTTGAGTATAATACATCTATATGACTTGCTATTTGATCATCAATACCTAATACTTGTTCTGGTGTACCAAATGTAATTTCAAAACGATCTAAATATTCTCCTTCATTTAAGAAAATATCGTAATTACTAGCTCTTAAATCGTGATAGACATCTAGTTCCATGTCATGTAAATACACATTAAAATCGTCAGGAACATTTTCTAATGCATCAATCATTATTGAATTGATACCATCCATATCTGTTTTAATACCTAAAGGGTATGTGGTATTAATGTCTGCTTCATTACTGGCTTGAATGATATAAGCATCAGTATTTATTACCCAAAACATATCATCTATTTGGGTTTCGTTTAATTTGCCATCATAAGCCCAATCAACACCTGGAGTTGCATTATCGTCTATGGTTAATAATAATTGACGACGAATGGTATTTACGGAATTAAATCCTATTCTAAATTTCATTCTGTCATCACCATCATCAGTACTATTAGTTTCACTAGTTGGAGTTGTATTGTTAAACGCACTTCTTATAAATACAGAAGAATTATCTTCTGTTTTAAAGACACGTTGCCCGTTGTTAAAATTAATAGTACCAGGGTTTTCGCCAGTAACAAAGAACGCTTGCCCAATAGGAATATAACGTCCTGGTTTTTTTGTAGGTGCACCACCTGGAGCGACGTCTGGATGATTGCTACCTTTATAAGCGGCAGCTACTGCTCCAGAAAAGTTGTAAGTAGCGTATCCACCTTGATAATCTTGTAAATAATGAGAACCTCCTCCCCAATGATTCCAAAAATAAAGTGTACCACTTATTAAAGGAGTGGAGTCTGGAACTGGAGTATTGTCATAGTCTAATGTTGGACCATTATCTCGAATAAATTCATGGGCATCTATAGCCGAAGGGTATGGATTTCCTACTAAATAATCATTGTTAGCTGCCAATGTAAGGTTAATATCGCCATTGTTTGGCTTACCTGAAAACACATAATTTTGTGGTGTAGTAATTGAGCCGGTCCCTGGGCCTTTCATGGTAAATCCTTCACCAGGTAGTATGGTACCTGTTTTTCTAATATGTTGCCATGCTGAATATGTATTAGTTGGTAGATTGGCGTATTTCCATATCCAATAGTCAGCAATCTTAATAGGACTAGTTGCAGCACCATCGTAACCAGAAGATGAAAAGTTGATATTGATAGGGTTGTTAGGATCTGAACCATCTTTCATGACATCCATAACCCTAAAATTATTTGATGCTGAATTTTGCATTTTAACAGGAGAAGACCAATAGTTGTAAGTATAAGTATCTGCAGTGCCTTGTTGGTCACGTTCTATTTTACCAATACTTGCAGAATCGAGGATGCTATCTTCACCTTGTACCAATTGTGATTCGCCTTCGAGATCAATAAAGCCATCTAATTTTAAATACCAGGATACGTTCAATTCTGAATCGTTTGTAACATGATATTCTATGGGATTAGAACTGGCATCGTTTTCATTAATAATTAAACCTAAATGCGTTTGTCTACTATTATAGGTAACATTATTGTGTTCTACTCTAACAATAGACCAATCGTAAGTTATGACATCATCTCCATTAACTCCATCGGCCGTATTTTCAACTGCAGCATCTAAGCTGCCACTACGTTGTGTAACGAATGGCATTGGTGCTGATTGAGGTACAATCTGACTAGTGGCAATGTTGTGGAGTGTTGCGCCTGTGCCTGTGTCAATAGTTGGCGTAGTTAAGTTGTCTGTAATATTTCCTCTATAACTATCAAAACGGTAATATCTAATGAGATTAGACCAAGATAAGCTACTGATATTTATGGGGATTTCTGTACCGCGAACATTGCCATTATTTTCAATTTCTTGGTATACTATTTTTTGAATTTGTTCATTAGAAAGCGCTTTGTTAAAAAGTCTTACTTCGTCTATATGTCCTTTAAAATGCCATTTATCTGTTCCGTAATATCTTCTTCCAACATAAAATGGTGTGCTATCTGTATTAAGAGGGCCGCCGTTAAGGTAAATGTTATTTACTTCTTCACCATTGACGTATAGTTTTAGTCTGTTTTCAATATTACTATATGTTGCGCTAATATGCACCCATTGATTGGAGGGTAATATCATGGGGGTGCTTATAGAGCTACCGTTAGTTTTAACAACTAGACGGTTAAAGACTAATAATAAAGAAAAATTATCTTGACCAACTATGGTTTGAAACATTGGTCCTGAGGGATCAATTTTTACCCATGCCATTAATGATACTTCTTGCCATCCGCTTAATAGTGAGGCGTCTTCAACATAATCATCAACACCGTCAAAATAAAGCTGGAATTTTCCGTCTATATCTACAGGTGGTTCAGATGATATACTTGTTGTATTAAAAGTATCTGTAAAATCCGAATTATTGTCTTTGTCGTTACAATCTTCATATTCAGATATCTTATTATCTGTAATTAAAGTGTTGTAAGAGAAAGCGTTAAACGCATACATAAGCAATAAGCATAATGTAAAGCGCTTCAATATAATATGAACACGATCCATAAGTGGTTAAATTTATTTAGTTTGGGACTAAATTATTCGACAAACATAATATTTTTATCTATAAAATGCAAATAAATCCGATTAAATGTAGTTTTTGTGAGTTTTTGCCGTTTTAAGCCTTGTTCTGGTAGACTAAATGAGTCGTGTTTTTTGTATTGTCTCGCCTGTATTTGTAAATGTTACTTGATGTTTCCGTTTTAAATTGATGGATTTATGTTTAATTTCATGTAGTTATACGATATGGGATTTATAATTCTATATAAAGTAAAAAATAGATGTAACTGTTTTGTGTTTTTTTTCAGTTTAGCATTCTTTTTATCTAACTTTTAGAGGTTGGTAGATGAAAATAGAACTGCAAGCATATTGAAAAAAAAAGAAGATATTATGCTTCTATTACTTCATCTCTATTCTGCAACTCCATCAGTAGGTAGGACTAGTTAATATTAAATTTATTATTATTTTAGGGGAATGATTTCAACTAAAATTTCTTCTCTTTTTTTTTGCCTTCTCCTAATGTTATTATTCAGCATTAGCGCTAATCAAAATTGTTACGGACAACAACAAGAAGACACTACAGACTACAGGCGTTTAATTTTAAAACCCAAAAATATTTCGGATTTAACAAAAGGGTTTAGATTCTATTTAAATTCTAAAGATGCTAAATTAGAACGATTAGATACTATTGGTGCTATATATGATTTGCGTTTAATTTCTATTGCTCTTAGGAAAAAAGGACTTTTACATGAAAGTGAGAATTATGCTGTTGAAGCTCTAAAACTGTTAGACCATTCTAGTATAAAGGATTCTTTAGAAAATGAATCTCGAGCAGCATTGTATAATCATTTAGGACTTATTAATGAGAAATTAGAAAACAATGACTTGTCTTTAAATTATTATAATAAGGCCATTGCTATTGCAGATGTTTTTAATACTAAGAGTTCGGTTATAAAAAACCGTGCTAATGTTTATCTTAAGCTAGAGCGGTATAAAGATGCTATAGCGGATTATTTGAGTGTTTTAGATTTTAGTATTGAAAATGAATCTAAAACTAAAGTTGCCAGGCTGTATGATAATTTGGGTTACGCGCAATCCAAAATTGATCATCCTGAAGCTTTAGGCAATTTAGAAAAAGGATTGGGTATGAGAAAAGCTGTAGAATCATATTCAGGATTAATTACCAGTTACTTACATCTAGCGGAGTATTATAGTGATAGAAATCAGAAAAGTCAGGCACTAGCATATACGGATAAGGCGTTAACCTTGGCCAAGACTAGTGGAAATAAATATTATGAAGCTCATGTTTTAGGGTTTAAAATGACATTGAAGTATGATGAGGAGGTTATTAGGTTTAAGACATTGAATGATAGTATTAATTTGGCAAATCAGGTGTTTAAAAATCAGTTTGCATCAAGTAAGTATGAATTTTTTAAAGAGAAAAAACGTGCAGATGAAAATGAAATTTTAAAGGAGAAAGAGAAATTTAAACGTCTGGTTGTTCAATCTATAGCAGGCTTTGTAATACTATTAACTGTATTTGTAGTGCTCAAACTTAATGATAAGTACAAAAAAGAAAAATTACAACAAGTCTATAATACAGAAACTCGTATTTCTAAAAAAGTGCATGATGAAGTCGCTAATGACGTTTATCATGTAATGACTAAACTTCAGAATAGCGAGCATGTAAATGAAGATCTTTTAGACGATTTAGAAGATATTTATGTTAGAACAAGAGATATTTCAAAAGAAAATAGTGTTATAGATGTGAAGGGTAATTTTAATGCGCAAATTTTAGATTTACTATCGAGCTATAGAACCAAGGCTGTTAATGTGATTACTAAAAACAGTTCGAACATTAACTGGAATGGCTTGTCTGATATAAAAAAAATAATTCTTTACAGGGTATTACAAGAGTTAATGACCAATATGCGTAAACATAGTAAAGCCTCTATTGTTGTTTTAGACTTTAGTCAAACCCATAAAAAAATAACGATTGACTATAAAGATAATGGTGTTGGTAGTAACATTATTAAAAGCGATGGTTTGCAAAATGCGGAAAACCGTATAGAATCTATCAACGGATCAATTACTTTTGATTCAGAAATTAATAAAGGCTTTAAAGCACAAGTTATAATTTAATATGTTTTCAAAAGTATTAATATCCGATGATTTAGGGAGTATCAATAAAGGTGTAGGCACGGTTTTAGAAGGCCTTGGCATTACAGATGTAACACAAGTACAGTACTGTGATGATGCTTATTTAAAAGTTAAAAGTGCGTACCAAATAGCAGAGCCCTATCATTTGTTAATTACAGATTTGTCTTTTAAAACAGACCATAGATCTCAAACTTATGCTTCTGGTGAAGCTTTAGTAAAACAATTAAAACAAGAATATCCTGAGTTAAAGATTATTGTGTATTCAGTAGAGGATCGTTTGCAAAGGGTAAGAACTTTAATTCAAACACATAAGGCTAATGCTTATGTATGTAAAGGCCGACAAGGTCTTAATGAGTTAAAGGCAGCTATTCAATCGGTTTACAATGACAGTATTTACATTTCACCACAAATAGAGCACGCTTTGAGTCCTAGTACTGACTTAGAAATAAGAGACTACGACATTGTATTGCTAAAACAACTTTCTAATGGTTTATCTCAAGAAGAAATTAGTAAGTTTCTAAAGCATCATGAGATATCTCCAAGCAGTTTAAGTTCTGTAGAAAAACATTTAAATAAACTTAGAGTGCAGTTTAAAGCTAATAATGCCATACATTTAGTGGCCATTGTAAAAGACTTAGGGCTTATTTAATTTTCCGATTATGGAAAACCGTAAGGTAATTAGATAAATCATTTTTAATTTTACGGCACATTGTTATTTGCTATTAATATATTATTCTAAGGAAGAGGGTAGAGTGCACATTTTTAAATGTGCACTTTTTTTTGTTATTGTGTTTTTCTTTATAGACAGTTATTCTTTATTAATATAGTTGTTGGACGCCTATAACTCGTCAATGAATTTTTGTTGGTTTTGTGTGTATTGATAGATTGGTTTGTAGTGTCTAACTGTAGTTTGTTATTTGAATTATTCTACATACCGTTATGATATAGGTTATTATTGTTCTTCTTTTTTCTCTGACCCGAGGCTTACCCGACGCATACCCGACGCATACCCGACGCATACCCGAAGGAGCTCCTTTTGAGAAGGTGTTAATATTCTGTTTTTTAGTGGTTTGTGTTCTTGTTGGATATGGTGTTTTTATTTTTATGGAATTTTTAATAGGGTTTCGGGTGTTGTTGATAATTTTTCAATTTAGTGTGTGTTTTTGGTTTGAATTTTAGAAAATTTTTTCAAAACAGTGGTTTTTGTTTTAAATATCTCAAAATGAATAATTTAAGTATTTAAAATTTTTTTATATGTTTGAAAAACAGTTGTTTAGCAAATAGGCCGTTTGCTAAGCTATAAGATCCGGATTTATAGTTGGCTGTTATTTATCAATTTTATATTGGTATTAGTCCCTCATTTACAGTAGAGCCCAGAATCGTTTTGGGCCATTAACCAGATATGTTATAATTATTTTAAACTTATTAATTATGCATATCCTAAATCTTAGAGATATGGCTAAGAATAATTCATTTATTAGACTTGAAGGTACCTTAGATGGTTTGACCTTCTTTAGAAAGAACGGTAAAAGTTTTGTAAAAACGAAAAGCCGTGTGAGTAGAAATCGTATTCTTAACGATCCTGCTTATAGACGAACGCGAGAGAACATGCAAGAGTTTGGTGGCGCAGCGCGCTGTAGTAAAGCTTTTAGAGATAGTTTTGCTTCTATTGCACGTTTGGTTGGTGACACTTATTTGAGTGCTAGAATTACCGGTAAGCTTCGTGGTGTTTTGCCTAATGGTGTTGGACTACGAGGTGAGCGTACTATTGATTTGGTTGATAATACGGAGTCTTTAATGGGCTTGAATTTTAATTTGAGTAAACCTTTTGATAGTCATTTTAATGCTCCTTCTGCAGGACCATCTATTAATGCGAGCCGTGATACTGTTACTTGGTCTATTCCGGATTTTAGTACTGATACTTATGTAAGAGGACCGGAAGGAGCTACGCATTTTAAGTTGGCTTTGGCTGCAGGTTATACGAGTAATTATGAGTGGGTGCCTGCATTAAAGTCTTATGAGCCTGTTGAAGATACGCCAAATGGTATTGGTAGTGTTGCTTATAGTGCTGCTATTCCTTTGACAGGTATGGTTGGTGCGGCTACGGATTTGACTGTAGATTTAACTGCATATACACCTATTCCTGTGACAACGGCTTTATTTGTTGGTACTGCTATAGTGTTTTACCAAGAGGTAAATGGAGAGCTGTATGAACTGGCCCAAGGTCATAGTATGAAAATTGCTGCAGCTGGGTAGTTGTTGGCTTTTGTCTTTTGGCCTTTAGCTCTTAGCTGTTGGCCTTTAGCTTTTAATCCCTCATTGGTTTTGCCTTTGCGGGATTTTTGGTTGGGATTAGGGGTTAGGTGGTAGGGATTAGGTGGTAGGTGTTAGGTGGTAGGGATTAGGGATTAGGTGGTAGGTGGTAGGGGTTGGGTGTTAGGTGTTAGGTGTTAGGTGTTAGGTGTTAGGTGGTAGGGGTTGGGTGTTAGGTGTTAGGTGGTAGGTGGTAGGTGTTAGGTGGTAGGTGGTAGGGGTTGGGTGTTAGGTGTTAGGTGGTAGGGGTTAGGTGTTAGGTGTTAGGTGGTAGGTGTTAGGTGGTAGGGGTTGGGTGTTAGGTGGTAGGTGGTAGGGGTTGGGTGTTAGGTGTTAGGTGTTAGGTGGTAGGTATTAGGTGGTAGGTGTTAGGTGGTAGGTGTTAGGGATTAGGGGTTGGGTGTTAGGTGTTAGGGATTAGGTGGTAGGGGTTGGGGGTTAGGTGGTGGGGAGGTTGTGAAAATGTATTACAAAGATGAATTTGGTTCTTTATCTTGTTTATTATTAGCGAATTAACTATTATTTGTAATTTCAGTGTATCCTTTAAATATGGCATCCTTAGCTGTATGAATTACTATAATTCGTTGTTGATACACTTTAGCAATATTACCCATTACTGGGTATGGTTTGCTATACAAATAGTAATTATTTTTATCTCTAGTCAGCATTATACCAGCGCATTATGTCACTTAAGATTGCCACATGGAACATTAAACACAGTCAACAACTAATAGATACGGATCCGTCTGAGGCTATTTTAGCACGTCGTAAACGCGTTAAGGACACTATTGTACTTATGGATGCTGATATTCTGTTGGTGGTAGAAGGCCCTAAGGGAGAAGCTAGGATTATTGATTTTTGTGTTAGCGTCTTAGACAATTCATGGGTGCCTGTGCTTTTGAAAGGTCCAACTGATGGTGTTGGCGATAGGGATCGGGATTATGGTTACGATATGCGTGGTACTCAGTGGATGTGGTATTTGGTAAAGCCTAGTGTGTTACCACAATGTCGTATACAAGACGCTCAAGTATGGCATTCCTTTATTGGCAGTGAACAGTGGCAGGTGCATTATTGGGGTCAGTTTCAACGTGATGACCACGAGCATTTCCGTCAGCCTCAAGTTCTTATTTATAGATTAGATAATGGCAAGGAGATTGAATGCATAGGTGTTCACCTTAAGTCTAAGATCAATAAAGAACGCATTACTTACGATGCTGAGCAAAACTTCACGGGAGATTATGTTAACACTGCGCTTAAGGCTCGTGTGAAACTTGCCACGGAAGCCCGAAACATTCGGCATTATGTAGATGCGAAGTTTAGACAGTTAGAAGCTCCTGCTTTAGTAATTTTAGGGGATTGTAATGATGGTCCTGGGCAAGATTATTTTGAGTCTAATTATTTGTTTTTTGATTTGATACAGAATCTGCAGGGTGAAGTTTTGATGGCCGAAAAGTATTTTAACCACGTGTTGTTTGATGTGGCTAAAGACCTGCGCTGGACGGCACGCTTTAGAGATCCCATTCTCAAAATTCCAGCGAGTAAAAACCCTTTACTTATTGATCATATTTTAGTGAGCCAACCTTTGTGCAATGGCAGTTTTCCGTTAAAGGTGAATGCGAAAGCAGGGCAGGTGGAGCATGAGATTTTTGAGCGGGTGAATGCCAATTCTAACAGTAAGACTATTTCTAGTGATCATAGGCCTGTGTCTGTGGTGCTGGAGGATACGGTTATTGTTTAGTTTGGTTTTATTGGGTGTGCTGACTGCTTTGTTTTTAATTATTAACCAATAACCAGCCAATTATGAAAATTAGAATTCTTTTTATTTTATGTTTAGCATTACAATTTGCCAATTCTCAATCTACACTAACCGATTATTTTCTAGTGAGCAATGAACGAATTGAAATAACAATAGCCAAAGATGAAGGTGAATATGTACTCACACTAACTAAAGGGGATGATGACCCTAAAACGATTAACCTCGGTAACAATGTTGGAGATTTCTATGAATTCAAAAAGCAGTTTATACAAAAGGTTTACACTGAACTACTAAATTTACCAACACCTGTAACAAAGCCTTATAATGACGCCTACAAACGTATAAACGACAAAGCCGAAAGCTTGTACTTTAGCTTTGCTAATAATTTACGTGTTTTAGATAATTTAGATTATAAGCCCAAAACAGGAGACTTAAAGGTTAATGAAAAAATACCTATTTATTTAAAGAAAAAGGATTTTGATTCTTTAAAAAACGATTATGCAGAAAAGATTAAAGATGAATTTAAGTCAAAAATTTTAGAGATTAATGATTTGATAAATAATTCTTCTGATTCCTACATTTTAGATATCTTAATTCTTGCTGAACAGTTGAAAATTGAGAGTTATAGTGAGATTATTAATACTGGCGACACAAAAACAGTTCAAGAAACTCAAATAAAAGGACTCACAGACACTTTAATGACTTTTGGAGACGAATACAAAGCATTAGAAAAGAAATATATAGACTTGTATTTTAAGCAATATATACCAAAAAATATAGATAAAATGGTATTCACATATTTGGTTATTGATAACGTAGAGTTTGAGTTTTCTAGAGGGTTTTTAGAAATTATTAAAGTTACTGGCCATCTTGATTGTACGGATAACAATCTTTTAAATTGTGAACTTATACCTTCTTTTTTAAAACAGGAAACAAAAATTATTTTTACTAATAAATATGGTATTGGTTTTACTAGCAGAGAAAACTATCTTAAGCTTAATAATGTAGGTTTAAAGTTGAATCAAGTTAACAAAAAATTTACTAATGATAATTTTTTAAACATAACAAGAGATACTGAAATATTTGATTCAAGATTAAAAAAACAAATGATTATACTAATGGATGACCTAATTAGTTACGATTTTTATGTCAATAAATTAACTAGAGACTTTAGTCCTATGGATCAAAAAGTTAAAGTTACTGGAGGTGAAAAACTCACATTGACTAAAGAGGAAACACGCAAAATTTTAGAAGTTGAAGTATTTAGTGATTTTGAAGGATTTGATGCAGACTCACCAAATGGATTGATACAATTAGAATTATCTAAACATTTTAACATTAACACTAAAAGGTATGACCCTTGGAGTGGTCTTAATTGGCTGGTAGATGGTTATGGTTGGTTGCAATATACTGAAATAGCCGGTGGGTTAACCAAGATAGAAGATAAACAAAGACGCTTAGATCCAGAGCGCATTGATGGCGAAATAGCCTTAGATGATAATTCTATGGTGTTTGACTCCCAGAGATTTACTACACCTATTGATTTACTTAATTATAGTACTTGGAACTTAGGACAAGATATAAACTTATTGTTAATTGATAATCCAGATTTACAACACCAGTTTCATATTAATGCAGGATTAAGGTTTAATAGAACTGCTATACAAGATAGTATAAAAACTTTAGGCTCTGAGGATTTGAAACCAGAGGAGTATTCCGTTAGCTTTTGGACATTCTATCCAGAAATTAAAATGCACTTATTACCAGAGGAACGTTATGGGTTTTATGTTATGTGGAGACCAAAATACGTTCACTTAATTAGTGATAAGATAGAGTTTCAAAGTACTTCAGACCCATTAACTGGTTCAAGAAGAAGAATGTCTAATTGGGTTAATGAATTTGAATTCAAAGGCTATGTTGATGTAGGAGATAAAGGGCAGTTATTTCTCCGCTGGAGGCTTAACCATGAAATGGGATATTCTGCTAATAATTTTTCGCAGATTCAGTTGGGGTATTCATTTTTTATTTTTGGACAAAATTAAATTTGTTAAGAGACGAGTAAATAAAACAATTTCGGCATATGTCAATTCCATTAGTAAGCCCATTTCTAGTGTTTGCAAAAAGGTATAAGGTCTTTGGAAATAAATGTAGTCGACTAATCTCTATATTAATTTTAAAAGTCAATTATAAAGCCACGTCTTATCAGCATTAATCAGATAGTAAGGTTTTCCGTAAAGGAAAGTTAAGGAAATACTATACATTTCACTTTGTAAATTAAAGGGTTTTTATATCTTTAATCTCCCTACAATTCAATTTTAACTGACTGATCGTTTTGCGTTTGTCTAACGCAGAATTATTAATGCTTATATATGACTAAAACACAAACTAAAGCCGATATTAACTTTGAGCAAGAACTCTGGAAAGCTGCCAATGAACTCCGAGGTGCCGTTGCCGAAAACCAATATAAAGATTACATTTTACCACTCATATTTTTAAAGCATGTCTCTGAACGTTATGAGTTGCGACGCGATAGTTTAAAAACGTTATTGCAAGATCCGAAATCGGATTACTATACAGAAGATAGTGAAGAACAAAACTACGTCCTCGAAGATCCGGACGAGTACTTGTCTAAAAACACCTATATCATTCCCGAAAAAGCCACTTGGCAGTTTTTACAAGATAATGCCGAGCAAGACAATATAAAAGTCTTGGTAGATAATGCCTTTGATATTTTAGACGACACCTTAGCTACCTACAGACCCGACTTAAAAGGCATCTTACCTCGCATCTTTGTGAAAAGTCAATTGACCGCGAAACAAGTGGCTGGTTTAATTAACTTATTAGCCAACCCCAAACTATCCGAAAAAGAAAACCCAGATAGTGATATTCTAGGGCGTGTTTATGAATACTACATTGGTAAGTTTGCTATAGCAGAAGGCTCTGGTGCAGGGCAATTCTTTACACCAGGTAGTATTGTGCGTTTGTTGGTAGAAATGATAGAACCTTACGAAGGTAAAATCTTTGATGCCGCTTGTGGATCTGGTGGTATGTTTGTGCAATCCTTAAAGTTTTTACAAGCCCATAATGGAGACAAAAAGAACATTTCCATTTACGGACAAGAACGTTACGATGGTACGTTGCGTCTTTGTAAAATGAACCTCGCTTTACGCGACTTGTCTTTTGATGTCCGTTTAGGCGATTCTTTACTACAAGATAAATTCCCAGACTTAAAAGCCGACTTCATTATCGTTAATCCACCGTTTAATGTGAGCCAATGGCATCCCGAAGATTTGCCAGAAAACGACCCACGACTCTTTGGTCCTAAAGATGAGTTTACCACCGATGGTAATGCTAATTATATGTGGATGCAAACCTTTTGGAGCCACTTGAGTGCTACAGGTACAGCAAGTGTAGTAATGGCAAATGGAGCCATGACCTCTAACAATAAAGGAGAGAAAAACGTACGCCAACACATGGTAGACAACAGTATGGTAGATTGTATTGTGCGTTTACCAGACAAGCTGTTTTTAACTACAGGGATTCCTGCCTGTATTTTTATACTTAGTAAAAATAGAGATGGCAAAGATGGTATCCATCGCGAACGTACTAACGAAATACTTTTTATAGATACTTCTAAAATGGGTACTATGGAAAGTAGAAAGCTACGTGTGTTTACCGATGAGGATATCCAAAAAGTCACAGATACTTACCACGCTTGGAGAAACAACCCTAACGTCACTTCGAGTGATTTGAGAGGTACGAACAAATTGTATCGAGAAGCAAGTGATACAACTAAGTCTCAACCATATGAAAACCAAGACGGTTTCTGCTACAGCGCCACCCTAGAAGACGTACGAAAACAAGATTACAAACTTACACCAGGTATTTATGTGGGTACTGAAGCCGTAAAAGATGACGGCATTCCTTTTGAAGACAAAATGGAAGCCCTAAAAGCACAATTGGAAGCGCAGTTTGAGAAAGGGAATGCTTTGCAAAAACAGATATTAGATAATTTTGAAAAGTTATGAAGCAAGATTTTACAAAGAATTATGAAAGATGGATTGATGGTTTAACCAAAGACCAATTTGATTCATTAATGAAAGTTTTTATTAAAGAATATTGGAGTGTTGAAACAGTTGTTATAACTGACGGAAAAGGTGATGGTGGTATTGATGTTAAAATATTTGAAGATAAGCGGAACAAGAAAATTCCACTACAAATAACTATTGATAAAAACGTTTATACTAAGCTGGAAAAAGACTTAGTGAAAATTGAAAAGTTAATTCAAGGCAATGATTATTCAGACAATTTTTACTTTTTTTATTCTCATGGAGCTGCTGAGGCAAAAGTAATAGAGTTAAAAGATACGGCTCGAATTACACATTCAATTAATCTAGAGTTATTTGATAATAAAAAAATAGCAGCTCATATTGAAAAGCCAAACTTTGTATTTACTAGAGAAACACTTAGGCATTTATTGGGTGAGTTTGTAAGAGATGAAGATGACTATTTTGATGAAAGTCAAAAACTCTACTATGATTATCTATCCTATGCTGATGGATCTAATGAGCTCAAAGAGTCATTCATAAAATCCTTTGTGCTAAACTATTTATTTGAGTGTGAGAATTGTAAGAGTAATTTAGATGGTATTACTAACCAAATAAATAAAGAATTTAATATTAATGTTACGCAAGACTATTGTAACCGTTTACTCAAAGAGCTTTTTGCAAATGGAAAAATCACTAAGGGTGATGATGGATTAGTATATCTCTTAGAAGAGGAGGTTATAAATATAAAAAGTGTTAAAGAAAATTCAAGTCTATTGGAGGGTGAGTTCCTTAGTTTGCTGCAAGAGAAAATAAACGAATTTGATTCTAGCTTAGAAATTAGAGTGGTGGTAGATCATTTGAAGAAAATTTATGAAAGTAGTAATAAAATTGACTTTATTGAAATCATTGATAGCTTAGAGGAGTCAAATATAAGTGAAACAGTATCTCAATTCCATAATTATGTAAAAGAGTGTTTTAATTCAAATGATGATTATAAGGTATTCATTAAAGAAATCTTCCAACTGTGCTCTGAGAACACGTACATAATAAATTTATCAGCAGGCAATCTTTATAAAAACCTAATGGATAATCCTGAATTTGGAGCTTATACTAGAAGGAGTAACAAAGAAATTTTCATTGATACGCCTGTTCTAATATATCTCTTTTTGCAAATGAGAGAAAATAATTTCAGTTATGATAATTATAGATTTAATGTTGCAACCGAACTAAATAGTATAATTCAAAATAATGACAATTATATAAATTTTAATACTACACAATTATATATCGCCGAACTTGCTGACCATATAGCAAAAGCTATAAAACTAATAGAACTTGATACTTTAGGGATATTTGATATACTTGGTGGTACTAACAATGAAATAGTTAATCTATATGAAGCAGCAAAAAAAGAGGCTCAATTTGAAGATGGACTAAAAGAATTTATTGAATCATATGGAATATCAATTGATAGAGTAGACGCTGAAGATGATAACGAATATTTAAATCAATATCTAACAAAATTATTTAAGGATAATTATATAAAAGTTGACGACATTCCTTTCTATAACAAGTATTACCAAACAAAGAAAGATTATGACAGAGTTGCTAAAGCGCTTGCCGATGTTTACTCTAGGGAAGGAATAAATCGAAGACCAAGGTCGCTAACCTATGATGCACTATTGGTAGAACATATTAATGAAATCGAAGATCAATTAATAGACCCAACAATTATAACTTGGGATAAATCATTTCAATATTTTCGAAAAGAATTTCATCCAAAAAACCCAAATTTCAAATATTGGCATTTATTTACACCAGGAAAATTCATTGACCATCTATCTCTTTTGAAGTTTAAAATCAATGGTTCCGTAATTTCTAAAGAAATTTTAGCCCTAATAGAAACTGAATACGACGTAGTTGAGGGGATTAGGAAGTTAAGCGATGTACTTTCATCTATAGTTGATTTAAAATCTGCTTCTGGAGTCAAACTTTCAAAAGGATTAGCGGACATGAGAGAAACTTATATTTATCAAATAAATAAAGAACAGAGCATTAAAATAGATAATAAAGAGACTCAGCCAGTTGATAACGTATTTTTAAATGTTGTTGATTATTATTATGACAAAGAAGGTGAATATGGCTTTAATGATTTACATAAAGTTTTAAGTATTGATAGTGTTGTCCAAGAGTTTCTAAAGTTAATACAGACCGAATCAGATTATTTTATGAAGTATAATAAATACTCAAGTAACTATAAAACAAAGTTTGATGAAGTTATTTCTAAAAATTTAGACAAAGCCTAATGCCCAAAAACTGGAAAACATATAAATTCGAAGAGCTAACAACAAAATTAGGTGATGGTTTACACGGTACGCCAAAATATTCACTTGATGGAGAATATTATTTTATAAATGGAAATAATTTAACTGATGGTAAAATTGAGATTAAACCAAATACTAAACGAGTAAATAAAAACCAATTTATAAAATATCAAAAGCCTTTAAATGATAGAACAATTTTTGTTTCTATTAATGGTACATTGGGTAATGTTGCAACATATAATAATGAAAAAGTCGTCCTTGGCAAAAGCGCTTGCTATTTTAATGTAAGGGAAGATGTCCATAAAGAGTTTATTAAACAGTATGTTTCAACATCAGATTTTAAAAGATTTTTAGAAAACAACGCGACAGGTTCGGTAATAAAAAATGTATCTCTTAAATCTATGAGAGACCATGAAATAAACCTACCACCACTACCAGAACAAAAAGCCATAGCCAACATCCTATCCGCTATAGACGACAAAATAGAAAACAATCGAGCCATAAACAAAACCTTAGAAGACATGGCCATGGCGCTCTACAAGCATTGGTTTGTAGATTTCGGACCATTCCAAGATGGCGAGTTTATAGATAGTGAATTGGGGTTGATACCTGAGGGTTGGGAGGTAAAACGTTTGGATGAATTAGCAAATTTTAAAAATGGTAAAGGAATCAAACGTTCTGATAGAACAGAGGATGGTCTTTATACAATATTTGGTTCGAATGGTTTTATTGGTAGAACTAATAAAGTAATGTTTAAAGATTATGTGATTGCAATAGGGAGAGTTGGAGCAAATTATGGGGAAATTCATTATTCTACAGAACCTTGTTGGATTTCGGATAACGCGATAACCGTTCAGCCTAAAGTTAAAAAATGCTTTTGGTGGCTATTACAAACCCTAAGGTTAATAGACTATTCTAATTTTGCAGGAGGATCTGCTCAACCATTAATAACACAAGGAGCAGTAAAGGATTTTATTGTTTCCGTGCCAAGAGAAAAAGAGTTATTAGATTTTTCTTTAAAACTCAAACAACTATTTGATAATCTAAACAGTAATTTAAAAGAGAACCAATCCTTAATAAAACTTCGCGACACCCTATTACCAAAACTAATAAGCGGTGAAATCCGCTTAAAAAAATTTAGAGCACAAGTAGAAAACTTAGTTTAATTAATAAGATTCCTGCTTTCGCAGGAAGTTGATATGACGAGAGAAGCCACCATAGAACAAGCCACTATAGATTGGTTAACCGATTTAGGTTACACACACCAATTAGGTACTACTTTACCACAAAATCATAATACCGAAGTGGTATTAAAAGATAGGTTACTTCAGTTTATACAACAGCAATATCCAGATATTCCAAAGGAGATTCAAACCTTAGCGGTTTCTGAGTTTACCAACAATGCAGGAGCCGATTTAGAACATCGTAACCGTACTTTTCATTTAAAACTCACTAAAGGGATTGAGTTTGCGTATGAGGATGCTTCGGGTAAGGAAAAGGCCGTTCATATTTATCCCATAGATTTTACAAGTCCAGAGAATAATACCTTTTGGGCAGTCAATCAGTTTAGTATTACAGGAAAAAATAAACGTCGTCCAGATATCATCATTTACATTAATGGTTTACCGTTAATTGTATTCGAATTAAAAAACTGGTACGATGAAAATACTAATGTTAAAGAAGCACACAACCAAATACAGCATTACAAAAAAGACATTCCGTTGTTGTTTGAGTATAATGCCCTAACCATTATTAGTGATGGTAACGAGGCGCAACATGGTATGTTTAGTTCAGGCATGGAATGGTTTGCTGCTTGGAAAAGTATAAATGGTATAGATACCGTACAAGAAGACGATTTCCAGATGCATACGATGTTATTCGGCTTATTCCCAAAAGATAGAATACTGAATTATATAAAAAACTTCATTTTTCATGAAGATCATAATGGCACGCTCATTAAAAAAGGAGCCAAATACCATCAGTTTTTCGGTGTTAACTTTGCGGTAGAGGCTGCAAAAAAATCGGTGCGCCCGCTTGGCGATGGTCGTATTGGAGTAATTTGGCATACGCAAGGTTCTGGTAAAAGTATCTCTATGGCGATTTACACAGGTATTTTACGCAGTCTTCAAGAATTAAAAAATCCAACCATTGTTATACAAGTCGACAGAAGTGATTTAGACCGACAATTGTATGAAAACTTTGTACTCGCTAAAGATTTAGTTGGCGATGTGCAACATGCCGATACCACAAATGATTTAAGAACATTACTAAGCGCAGGTGCTGGCGGTGTTATTTTCACCACTATTGAAAAGTTTAGGTTAAAGCAAACGACAGACGAGGCTTTAGGAGAATTAGAGCATCCTATTTTGTCAGAACGAGAGAACATCATCGTTATGGCAGACGAAGCGCATCGCACACAATATGGTTTACTAGATGGATTTGCCTCTAATTTGCGTAAAGCCTTGCCCAATGCGTCGTTTATAGGTTTTACTGGAACACCAGTAGATAGTAAAGATGCAGATACCCAAGAAGTGTTTGGTTCTGTAATACATACTTACGATATTAAACAAGCGGTAGCCGATAATGCCACTGTAAACATTTTTTACGAACCCCGTTTGGCAAAGCTTCATTTATGGAATGACAATATTGATGATGAGGTTGATGAAATCACCGAAGGAGAAGAAGATAATAGTAACCTGAAATGGGCAGCTATTGAAGATGCCGCAGGAAGTGAAGATCGCGTAAATAAAATTGCAAAAGACATACTCAACCATTATACTAATAGAACCAACACCTTAAAAGGAAAGGCCATGGTGGTTTGCATGAGCAGACGCAATTGCGTAAAAATGTATAATGCGCTAACGGCTTTGGATGATTGCCCAGAGGTCGCCGTGGTGATGACGGGTAATATCTCTAAAGATCCTGTAGATTGGAATCCACACTTTAGAACAAAAGAGGCTACAGAAGGGATAAAAGCACGGTTTAAAAAAGAAGACGATCCTTTAAAAATAGTGATTGTTAGAGATATGTGGTTGACTGGTTTTGATGCGCCTTGTGTGCATACCATGTATGTAGATAAAATTATGAAAGGTCATAATTTAATGCAAGCTATTACGAGAACCAACCGTGTTTTAAAAGATAAGAAAAACGGTGTCATCGTCGATTATATTGGTATTGGCGATAATTTAAAAACAGCAACCAATAAATACACAGGTAGTGGTGGGGAAGGCCAACCTACGATTGATATGGAGCAGGCTTTAGAATTGTTTTTCAATCAAGTGGAGATTTGTAAAGCGTTTATACCTGCAAGTATTGATTATTCGGATTGGAAACGTTTGCGTGATGCTGATAAGGTGCTTTTAGTAAAAGCAGCTTTAAACCATGTGATTAAATACGATGAAGACGCCAATAACTATATGAAGGCTGAAAAAACCTTGTCTAGTTTGTTGTCTATTGTAAAAAGTCAAACTGAAATACAAGATTTTGCTGTAGATGTATTGTTTGCACAACATGTCTCTAAAGCTTTGCGTAATGCAAAGTCTGTAACATCGAGTCGAGGCGAACAAAAAGAGAGAATTAAAGAATTGATTAGTCAGAGTATTGATTCAGAAGATATCGTGGATGTGTTTGCGATGGCAGGTATAGAAAAGCCTGACATTTCGATTTTAGACGATACGTTTTTATTGGGAGCTAAAAACGAAAAAGATGGTCATGCTTTAAAAATAGAATTGATTAAGAATATTCTAAAAGATGAAATTAAATTGCGTCTACATAAAAATATTAAAAAATATACTTCACTGAGAGAGGAACTCGAAAAGGTCATTGACAAATACCATAATAATGCTTTAGACAGCTATGCGACTATTGCTGAAATGGTAGAACGCGCAAAAGATTTGCAAAATGATGATAAGCGTACGGCAGAGTTAGGCTTAAGTGATGAAGAATTGGCTTTTTATGATATTCTATCTGCCAAAAAAGACATTATAAAAGAAGAAGGCCCTATTCAAGATATTGTGCATGCTGTGGTTAAGGCAGTAAAGGCTAATCTTCAATTAGATTGGACTAAAAAGGAGAATGCAAAAGCAGCTATTAGACTTGCTGTTAAAAAGGAATTGCGTAAAAAAGTAAGTTTAGCAAAGCTCAATGAGATCTTAGAAGAGATTATGCAACAAGCCGAAGGTCAGTATAGTGATTGGAGTGCTTAAGAATACATAACCAAAACAATTAAATTATATAAAACCAAATTAAATTATTAACTTATTATGAGTACATTTTTAACTGGTGATGAATTAGAATGTAAATTAACCGACATTATTTGGAATGCTAAAAAGTATATCGTTTTAATCTCACCATTTATAAGATTAGACGATCATATTAAAGAAGTGTTAGAAAAAGTAAAAGATACACACCAGATAGCGGTCTATATTGTATTTGGTAAGAACGAAGAGTTTAAGTATAGAAGCTTTAATGAAAATGATTTATCGTTTTTTAAAGGCTTTAAAAATATTACCATATTATATAATAAAGATTTGCATGCCAAACATTATTGTAATGAAAGCGAAGGCTTAATAACTTCACTTAACTTATATGGTTATTCCATGGTTAATAATATAGAGTATGGCGTTTATTTTCAAAAAACAGTATTAAATCCTATGGATAAGCTTTTTGAAGAAACCTTTAGCTTTACAAAGGACTTAGTCTATAATCAAAGTGATGTTGTGTTTATTAAAAAACCGCAATACTCTAAAAAACTATTTGGTTTGCAGAAGGTGTATCAACAGTCTAAAATTCTATTAGATATATCAGAAGAAGTATTTAGTGGTAATAATTATACCTCTAAAAAGTTAGAAGATTTTGATTTGGAAACAGAAACATCTTTAGAGAAAAAATACAGTACCAAACCAGAACGAGAAAGAACTGAATTAAATTATGATACTGAAGATGTCCCTTTTAAAGTTGAAAAGGAAGATTCTAAAAGGGAAAATGATAATCCAACTACAGGGTATTGTATAAGAACTGGTGAGGAAATTCCCTTTGATCCGGAGCGTCCTTATTCTTATAATGCATTTAGATCATGGGCGTATTATCAAAACTATGAATTCCCTGAAAAATATTGTCATAAAACGGGTAAGCCTTCTAACGGGAAAACGTGTATGGCTCATCCGATATTAGAGAATGATTAATTACAAAAAATCAAACTTTGAAAGAGTTTGTTTCATCAGGCTTTTATGGGAAGTTAAATATGAAATCATAGGTAGCGAAAAAAAAGCCATAAAAATCTATAGCTAATCATACACGCTATTGTAGCGAAGATTTGAATTTTAATTGATTACTCAGAATTATTTTAGTCTTTTAAGGGGGTAGAAATTGAAAATAGCAATTAGTAAAAAGAAATTATAAAAATGCAATACTCTTCATTTGAAAAAGGAGAATTATTTGAAAAATTTGTTGAGGACGAATTGTTCAAGGATACAGAATACGATTTAATACATAGAACTAATAACATTATTCAAAATGCAACTAGGTATGCAGAGGATACTTTAAAACCTGATTTTAAGTTTCGTTGTAAACAAACACAACAGGAGTTTTATGTAGAAGCTAAATTTCGCTCGGGCTTTAATGCTAGAGATATGATTGAAGTTATTAGTTATAATCAAATAGAGCGTTTTAAAATACTTCAAAAAGAGGAAAACACGCCTATTTATATTGCTGTTGGGTATGGTGGTTTTCCAGACAACCCTGATTATGTTAGTTTAATTCCATTAGATGAGTTAAGCTATTTAGAGCTTTATGCTTCATATTTAAGACGTTTTCATATTGATAAAAGATTAGTTGACAGTAGTCAGTTAAATTTCTCTATAGTAAAACAAGAGTCTGAAGAACCTTTGGAAGAGCAAACTAAAGAACGAGAAGCTATAGTAAAACCGGTTTCGATATCACGTTTTAAAAATAAGAGAATTGTAGCTTTATCAGTTGGTGGTTTGCTCTTGGTGGCTTTTCTAATTTTTAATGTCTTTAAGACTTCAATAGAGGATACTATAAAACAAAAAACAAGAGAATATTATAGCACTATACAATCTGGTAATATCGACGCTTTAGAAAATTACATTAGTCCTATTGTGAATAAATGGTATAGTAGATCTAATATGACTTTTGAAGAGATAAAGGCACAAACAAAAAGCTATATAAAAAGACATCCTGAAAGTAGGGCAGAAATACAATGGGATACCTTTAAAGTAGCGCCTCTAAATGATGATTATGCTGTAACTTATACGATGATTTATAAGTTGCTTAAAGAGAATAAGGGTAAGGATAAAATCTTTCATTTAAAGATTCATGCCGTATGGGGTGATGATTTAAAGTTAAAGAGTCTTTATGAGGAAAGGCTATAATTAGCTTTAGTTCTTGTGGTGATGAGATTGCTTTTGCTGCGCTCGCAATGACAGGGCAGAGTATTAGCTTGCTTGAGATTGCCACGTCCAGCGTCCTCGCAATAATAGGCTAGTAAATAGAGACATAAAATAAGACAATGACCATAAACCAACTCCCAGGCACCTACAACATCATAGGAAGCAACCAAGATGAAAGCCGTATCGCTTACAAAGGCACATTAGAATTAGCCTTAACCGAGCACAACAGAATAGAGGCGAGGTGGCTTATAAATAATAGTCAAGAGCAATTAGGAACTGGTTTTTTTAAGGATAATATCTTAGTCATTAATTTTAATTATAAAGGTGATGATACGATGATTTATAAAGGAGTGGTGGTTTATAAATGCATTACTAAGGACTTGTTGGATGGTTTTTGGTCTGAGAAGCATGGCAATCCGTTGTATCTTGGTGAGGAACGTTGTTATAGGGTGGATGCGGAACGGCTTGAGTTGGTTAATTGAGATTGCTTTGTTCTGTGTCCTCGCAAGGGCGTAACTAACGTTTGTCATTAGCATTAGCCCATTGCTTATAACGGTCAAATTGATCTTTATCTAAGATAGTCTCTAAGATATTAGCTTCTGCGTTGATACGGTCGTTAGCCGAAAGGTTTTTATAAGGGGTTTCGGTATTGGAATCCATCCAATTGGCGAGTGCCGTTTCATAACGTTGTTGTTGCTCTTCGCTTAGTTCAAATTGTGAGTATAAACGCATTTGGCGTTCGGGGTCATTAAGGTTCCAGTTTTGGTCAATGTCACCGGTTTTTTCTTCGAAGGTATATACGTACTCTTCAAAATTCCCATCCTTCTCGTAATTCCGAGTATCGGTGAGTTCTTCATTCATTGGATTTCTGGTATCTGTGCTTTCTTGTTTGGTCTCATTTTTACATGAAAAAGAAAGTGTCAATAACGCTAAGGCTAAAATGTGATATGTTGTTTTCATTAGATTATTATTTTGAAATTCAATTTAAATATAGTGGTATAAATTTCATGACTTTAACTTAAATCGTTTAAATATTAATCATTTAGGTATGGTTGAGTTATGAGGTCGTAACTATAGGTTGTGCTGGCCCACTATTATAGATTTTTTAGTTTTTAAATTTTTGTTGTATTCGGTTTTGCTTTGCTTAATATATAGAGGTGAGCTATACAATATTAAAAGTCTGCAATGCTAGGGCATTGCATTGGCCTTTTTTTATGCTTTAACGATTTCTAAATGATTTGATTTACTTTCAGTGAATCTTCGCAAGGTGAGCTGTACAATAGTAAAAGTCTACAATGCTAGGGCATTGTTGAGGTTTTTTTTTTATGCTTTTGCGCTTTATATATTTTTTGATTTACTTTCAGTGAATCTTCGCGGGTGAGCTGTACAATAGTAAAAGTCTACAATGCTAGGGCATTGCATTGGCCTTTTTTTATGCTTATGCACTTTGAAGCAAAGCTTCAGTGCAGCGCATAAAAAAAGCCCAGCACTTTCGTGCTAGACTTTTACTGCTGTAGCGAGAACGAGATTTGAACTCGTGACCTCTGGGTTATGAATCCAACGCTCTAACCAACTGAGCTACCTCGCCATAATTCACAATCAATAAATTTATGCTTACATATTGGCTGTAGACATATACATAATTGCGGCTGCAAATATAAAAACAAATTCCACTACAGCAAACAATAAAAACTAAAAAAAATAATTTTAGTTTAATCTTTAGAACTCACCTATAAAATGTATATATTGAGCACATAATACAATGTAATATGGACGATAAAGAAAAATACGAAATGGAGTTTGTGATTCAGGCATCACCAGCACTTATATATACTTACATATCAACACCTTCTGGTTTATCGGAATGGTTTGCAGATAATGTAAACTCTCGTGGAGAACTATATACTTTTATTTGGGATGGCTCAGAAGAACAAGCTAAATTATTAAGTAAAAAAAGTGGGGAACGTGTTAAATTTAGGTGGATAAGTGACGACGAAGATGGAGCTGCATACTATTTTGAAATTCGTATTCAAGTAGATGAAATTACAAAAGATGTCTCTTTAATGATTACAGACTTTGCAGAAGAAGACGAAATTGACGAAGGAAAGATGCTTTGGGAGAACCAAATTTCTAGCCTTAAACAAGTTTTAGGTTCGGCATAAGTAAAACAACATATTCTATTATATATTTGTCTCGATTTAATTTTAAAACTAAATCGAGATTTTTTTATGATAAATTTTAACGGTAAACTGCTTTCTCAATTAGATTCTAAACTTAGAGTAGATAATAGAGGATACAAGTATGGAGATGCACTTTTTGAAACATTAAAAGTCATTAATGGCAAAATCTTCTTTTGGGAGGATCATTATTTTAGACTCATGTCTTCAATGCGAATTCTTAGAATGGATATCCCTATGAATTTTACAATGGAGTTTCTAGAAGTCGAAATTTTAAAAACGATTGAAGCTAATAGTTTATCTGAGGCGTCTGCACGTGTGAGATTAAATGTAGATAGAGGTGAAGGCGGAAAATATTTACCATCAAATGAATCAAAAGTGCAATTTAATATTAGTGTAGAACCACACGATAACCCTTTTTATACTATTGATGTTAATGCCAACTATACTGTAGATTTATATAAAGATTATTTTGTAGCACCAGGATTATTATCTGGATTAAAATCTAATAATAAAGCTATTCAGGTTATTGGTAGTATTTATGCAAAAGAAAATGATTTTGATAATTGTTTGGTTTTAAGCACGAATAAAAGTGTTATTGAAGCATTAAATGGCAACTTATTCTTAGTTAAAGATGGTAAAATTAAAACCCCTCCTTTAGAGGAAGGTTGTCTTAAGGGAGTTATGAGAAAGCAAATACTAGAACTATTAGCAAAGGATGTTAATGTGGTTGTAGAAGAAGCTTCTATTAGTCCGTTTGAACTTCAAAAAGCAGATGAGTTGTTTATTACTAATGTTATTAAAGGGATTGTTCCAATTACGAAGTATCGTAAAAAAGAGTATGGCAGTACTTTTGCTCAGAGTTTGGTGACTAAACTTAATGCTAAACTGCGTTTACTATCTTAAAGATGTTTGTGAATTATTAGAACGGTTTGTTATTTGTTCATTTTAGTTCCTGTTATTTCTATTTTATTAAAGAAGAAGTCATGAATACTTTCACATTTGCCTTGATGCAAACCCTTCGACTTCGCTCTGGACAGGCTACCCAAAAGATCAAAACGATTTATTAGGAATTACTCATGGATTTTTATTGCTTACGTTTGAATTCGTGAATGCTATCGCATTTGCTAAAGCACTATTCGCTAATGCATTATTGTCTTTGGAGTTTTGTAGGAATTATCATCTAATCCTTGATATATTTATGTAATGATAAGTCTTACTTATTATTTCTTAAAATCGTTGCGTCCGACACTGTTGGATCTACACCGTTAAATGATTATTTGGGAGTGTAAATAAATAATTACGGGCATTAGTATTTTGCGCGCTAGTGAAGTATTTTTTTTGATCGAGGTATGATGTATAAGGATCTTAGCCTCAATGAAGAAAAACGTTCTTGAAAATCTATTTCAACTTCAAGTTCAGCCTTAATCTTTAATTATAACTAGGATTTTCTGGGGCATTAGACCAAATACTATAGTCGCCACCGAGTTCTAACATTTTATCGCGCCAAAAAGAATTACAAGGCTTTGATATAATTTCTTTATTGTAGATGTTTTCAGATACTAACCAAGCGTTAGATTCTAATTCGTTATCTAATTGCTGCTCATCCCAACCCGAATATCCTAAAAAGAAGCGAATATCGTCAGTTGAAATTTTTCCTTTATTTATTAAGTTGAGTACCACACTAAAATCTCCTCCCCAAAATATACCATTAGATATTTCGATACTATTTGGAATAAGCTCTGGTGATTTATGAATAAAATAGAGGTTATCTTGCTCTACTGGTCCGCCATTATATACCGGAAATTCAGATTCTGTTCCTTCAATAAGGTCTCTAAGGTTATAATCTAGAGGTTTATTTAAAATAAACCCAACTGAACCTAAATCGTTATGATCTGCTAAAAGAATCACGGCACGATTAAATGAAATATCTCCGATAATAGATGGCTCAGCAATTAGTAAATTGCCTTTTTCGGGTTTGTTCATTTTTAGTTTTCAGTTTTAAATATTATTAAATCTATGTTTTTTTTGTTAAAAAAACAACTTAATAGTAATATAAATGTGTAATAGTATATAATAAGATGTTCATTTTTAGGGTTGAAATTTTTTAAAAATTGGATAAAAAAAAACCTGCTCAATGAGCAGGTTCTGTATTTCAAACAAACAAAATCTTAGTTTACAGCATTACTTAAGTCAGAACCTGCCTTAAATTTTACTACATTTTTTGCTTTAATTTTGATAGTTTTTCCAGTTTGTGGGTTTCTTCCGTCTCTTGCAGCTCTTCTAGAAACTGACCAAGAACCAAATCCTACTAAAGATACTCTATTACCTTTTTGTAAAGATCCTTCGATATCAACTAATAAAGAGTCTAATGCTTTTTTTGCAGCTGCTTTTGTAATTCCAGCATTCTCTGCCATTCCGTTGATTAAATCTGTTTTGTTCATAAAATATTAAATTTAAATTGTTAAAAATTCGGTTTTAAAATTATTGTTCTTAAAATCCTTAGACAAAATTATTAGGAAAATTCAGCTACGCAAGTAATAGCAAGGGAAATACGGGTTTTTGTTAATAACTTAGGGCATTTGTTAATAAAGAGAGTGTATTTCATCGGATTTTTTGTAAAACCAATGATAATAAGGGTTTACAGCAGTTTTGCGGATTCAGAAAAATTAAACCCATTTAAAAGTGATTTTACATCCATCTTTCGCTTTCCAGGAAGTTGAATTTCTAAAATATTTAGGTAACCTCCTTGACATGCGACTTTTAGTTCATCTTTACTAGCTATTAATTGTCCTGCTTCAAGGTTGTGTGTTTCTTCTATTTTTTCGACACCATAAATTTTTACAGATAAAGGTTTTTTATCATCATTTTCTAAATAGCACCAAGCTGTTGGAAAAGGGTTTAAGCCTCTTATTTTATTATATATAGTGTTAATTGGTTGTGACCAATCAATTTTACAATTATCACGATTAAGTTTATATGCTGTTTTTAAGTCTTCGTTTTGGGGTTGAATGGTTGTGCTTACGGCATCTGCTTCTATCTGTTTAACGGTTTTAATAACTAGCTCGCTACCAATAGCCATTAACTCATCATGCAAATCGCCTACGGTTGTTTTATGGCCTATATGTGTTGCTTCACTTAAAATAACAGCTCCTGTATCAATTTTTTCATCTATAAAAAATGTGGTTACGCCTGTTTTTGTTTCTCCATTAATAATGGCCCAATGGATTGGTGCTGCGCCTCTATATTGAGGTAATAAGGAGGCATGAAGGTTAAATGTTCCGTATTCTGGCATCTGCCAAACTACTTTTGGAAGCATTCTAAAGGCTACAATAATTTGCAGATTGGCATTTAGAGACTTTAATTCTTCTAAAAAAGATTCTGCTTTTAAATTTGTAGGCTGTAAGATATTCAAATGATGTTCTAAAGCAAATTGTTTTACCGCAGATGCTCTTAGTTTTTGGCCTCGTCCTGCAGGTTTGTCTGGTGCAGTAATGACACCAACAACATTATATTTATGGTCAATTAAGGCTTTTAATGTGGCTACCGCAAAATCTGGAGTACCCATAAAAACAATTCGTAAGTCACGTGTTTTCGTCATACAAGTGTGTAAGTATTAGCTAGTGTTAGTTTAATTTTATTAAGTTCAATAAGTTCTGAAAGACTTTGTAATAATATTTTTTCAGAACATTTAATATGTTGTAATAACTGTCTTGAAGATAAGGTTTTTGTTTCTAAGGCTTTTGTAATTTGAAGCGAAACCATTTCAATTGAAACATTTTCTATGGGCGTTGTTTTAGCTATACAAACCGAACACTTACCACAAACATTGTTTGTTTCTTCTCCAAAATAGCGTAAGAGTTGTTGACTTCTACAAACGGAATCATTTTTAATATAATTTAAAACAGACTCAATCTGTTGGTGTTTTAACGTATGCTGCTGTTCTATAGTTCTTGCAATTGGGTTAATGGTTATATCATCTTCACGAGGTTGTAAGAAGGTAATTTCAGAATCTGTATTTGTCATCTGTAAACTAATGACCTCGTCTTTTTCTAACCTTTGTAATTGGGCTATTACTTGTTTTTCTGACAGATTTGCTTTTTTAATGATTAAACTGAGGTTTACTTTTGTTTCATAATCAAAAATACCTCCATAAGTTCTTAAAAGTACCTTAACCAAAATATTTAAATCTAGATGTGTTTCTAAATATTTAAATAAAACAGCATTTGTGGTTATAAATTGAATTTTTGTTCTAAAATTAAATAGCTGCGTTAGTGTAATAATAGCATTTCGGTCTAACAGCAACAAAGCATTGTAAGTAATATTGGCATTTAACTTATATTGATTACAAAAGGACTTAAAATCGAATTGATGTAATGTGTTTTCTCCTTCTCCGTAAGAAATCTGAAAATAATTACATAACTTATTATACACTGTTTTTACAAAAGCAACAGAAGGTAAGGTGCTTAAAAACTGATTACGAAGACGGTCTTCATCTATATGTTGTTTTAAAATAATAGCATAAGATAATGTGCCATCTCTTCCGGCCCTTCCTGCTTCTTGATAGTAACTCTCTAAACTTTCTGGTAAATTAAAATGAATAACGGTTTTTACATTAGCTTTATCAATTCCCATTCCAAAAGCAGTGGTAGCAACCATAATCTGTTTTTGGCCATTAGCCCATTCGTATAAGCGTTCTTGTTTTTCTTTATTTGTTATACCACCATGGTAAAACGTTGAAGAAAAACCCTTGGCATTAAGAAAATTATGAATATCAGTTGTTGCTCTTCGGGTTCTAACATAGATGATAGAAGATCCATGGTGCTTTTTTAATAAATGTTCGAGTTGAAATAATTTATCATCAGTATGAATGACATTATAGGCAATGTTTGGTCTTGCAAATGAGGCTTTATATATATTAGGGTTTATAAAATCGAGATTTTTAACAATATCATTTACAACATTATGTTTTGCAGTAGCTGTTAACGCTATACAATTAACATGTGGATGCATTTGTCGTAATATTGAAATGTTTTTGTAAGCAGGTCTAAAATCATTTCCCCATTGACTAATACAATGTGCTTCATCTACAGCAATTAAGTTCACTTTCATTTGCTGAATGCGATCTTGTACTAAAGTTTGTTGCAAACGTTCTGGTGAGAGGTATAAAAACTTGTAATTGCCGTAAATACAGTTGTCTAGTTGTGTGTCTAAATCTTTGTAAGACATACCAGAAGCTAAAGCAATGGCTTTAATACCTTTAGCCTTTAAGGTGTTTACTTGATCTTTCATTAAGGCTATTAAAGGCGAAATAACAATACAGATGCCATCTTGTATTAGAGCAGGAATTTGAAAACAAATCGATTTTCCTCCTCCGGTTGGTAATAGCGCAAAGGTATCTTCACGGTTTAAAACCGAAGTAATAATGTCTTCTTGATACGGTCTAAAAGACGTATGATGCCAATACCGCTCTAAAACTTCTATAGGATGCATTACTGCAAATTTAAGGACTCTATAATAAAATTAGCCCTAGTTTTAACATTTCCAAAAGGAACATCAATTAATTGATAACCAAATCGCTTATATGTGTCTAATAAATGATGGTGGATTTCTATGGCTTCTTCAAAATTTTCGTAACGTTCACTATCGCTAGTAAAAATTTCTTGCCAAGGAGCTAAAATAAAAATGGCATCGTAAGTATAAGTTTCACATGCTTTTACAAAATGTTCAGGATAAGTATCTCCAATATAATCCATATATGCCAAAACATCGGGAATGCCCCTGTCTAAAAAAACAATAGGATTAGATTCTTTAGTGGCATCTTTAAATTGTTGCGTTCTGCCTTCTAACAGTTTTTCACTGAAGAGTAAAGGCTCTGTAAGAAATAGCTGTTCTATACCATCTTTTCTTGCTTGTAAAGTGATTTGCCTAGATATTTCATCATAACATAAAAAACCACGTTTTTTTAACTCATTAATAATGGTGGTTTTTCCTGTGCCAGGACCACCTGCGATGACAATTTTTTTTGGACTCAAATTGGTATTTTTTTTGAAATAAAACAGAGGATAAAAGTAAGGTAATAAAAATAGAATATAAAAATCCGTTATATATTTTGACTTTTTTTAAGTTGCAAATTGCATCGAGAATAGATTTAATCTTTAGTTTTTAAGTTTTAAACGTATCTTTACATCTGAAAAATTTCATTATGGATAATTCTAAAAAAACAGACGCGTTTTACGAAAAATTAAAATCACAACTTTACGATACAGCCCTTTGGCCTTCGGAATACTTATACAAATTTATTATACTATCTGAAGGTTCAGGAGTTAATCATATTGAAGCCCTTTTTGATAATTTAGGAGCTGTTATTACGACTACAGAATCAAAGAATGGAAAATATACTAGTGTATCTATAAACGTTAGAATGAAAAATCCCGAAGCAGTTATCGCTAAATATAAGGAAGTCGCCGAAAATGTTGAAGGAGTAATTTCCTTATAAAATTTCTATTAAGCTTCGTATTTTTTTGTACTTTGCAACAAAACCTAAAACGACTACAGGTTTTACAAACTATACACTACACATTTTACAATTTTGATTGACGATTTAGAATACAACACAGAGCGCGAGCATTTAATTATACCTGAATATGGACGTCATCTACAAAAGATGATTAATTATGCTAAGTCTCGCGAAACAAAAGAAGAACGTAATAAAATAGCCAAAGCAATTATAGCTGTAATGGGAAATCTACAACCACATTTAAGAGATGTGCCAGATTTTCAGCATAAATTATGGGATCAATTGTTTATTATGGCCGATTTTGATATTGATGTAGATTCACCTTATGGAGAACCTTCAAAAGAGGAAATACAAGCAAGACCAGAGCCTTTAAAATACCCACAAAATCATCCTAAATACCGTTTTTATGGTAATAATATAAAAACAATGATAGATGTTGCTGTTGGTTGGGAAGAAGGTGATCTAAAAGAAGCTTTAAAGTTTACGATTGCAAATCACATGAAAAAGTGTTTCCTTAATTGGAATAAAGATACCGTTGAAGATGCTGTAATTTTTAATCACTTGTATGAGCTTTCTAATGGAAAATTAGATCTAAAAAATAATGAAGAAGATTTAAGTGATTCTTCTAGTTTGATGCGTGCCAAGTCTAAATATGGAGGTAAAAACAATTCAAACAAAAAGAATAATCATTCAAATAAGAAAAAATATTCTAATAACAGAAAACGTTACTAAAACGTATGAGTACATTTAAAATTGAAGGCGGTCATCAATTAAAGGGGAAAATTCAGCCTCAAGGAGCAAAAAACGAAGCTTTACAAATCTTATGTGCAGTACTTTTAACTGCCGAAGAAATTAAGATAGATAACATTCCAGATATTATTGACGTAAACAAACTTATTGCTTTATTAAAAAAGCTAGGGGTTAAAATCAATAAATTAGGAAAAGGGTCTTATACCTTTAAAGCAGACGAAGTAAATCTAAAATATTTAGAATCTGCAGAGTTTAAAGAAGACGGAAAAGGATTACGAGGTTCTATTATGATTGTAGGTCCATTATTAGCACGTTTTGGAAAAGGGTATATACCAAAACCAGGAGGTGATAAAATTGGTCGTCGTCGTTTAGATACCCATTTTGAAGGTTTTATCAACCTTGGAGCAAAGTTTCGCTATAATAAGGAAGATTTGTTTTATGGAGTAGAGGCAGAAAAACTGAAAGGAACATACATGCTTTTAGATGAAGCTTCTGTAACTGGTACAGCTAATATCGTTATGGCTGCTGTTTTAGCAGAAGGAACAACAACTATTTATAATGCCGCTTGCGAACCGTATTTACAACAACTTTGTAAAATGTTGAATCGCATGGGTGCTAAAATCTCTGGTGTTGGTTCTAATCTGTTAATTATTGAAGGTGTTGATTCATTAGGCGGAACAACGCATAGGATGTTACCAGATATGATTGAAATTGGTAGTTGGATAGGTTTGGCTGCAATGACAAAAAGCGAATTAACCATTACAAATGTAAGTTGGGATGACTTAGGTCTGATACCAAATGTATTTAGAAAAATAGGTATTACAGTAGAGCGCCAAGGTGACGATATTCATATTCCTGCACATACAGAGGGTTATGAAGTACAAAGTTATATTGATGGCTCTATTTTAACCATTTCAGATGCTCCTTGGCCAGGATTTACACCAGATTTGTTAAGTATTATTTTAACGGTTTTAACACAGGCGAGAGGAAGTGCAATTGTACATCAAAAAATGTTTGAAAGCCGCTTGTTTTTTGTTGATAAATTGATAGATATGGGAGCAAAAATTATTCTTTGCGATCCACATAGAGCAACTGTAATTGGTCACGATTTTAAATCGACATTAAAGGCAACAACCATGACGTCTCCAGATATTAGAGCAGGAGTTTCTTTATTAATTGCAGCATTATCTGCAAAAGGAACATCTATAATTCATAATATTGAGCAGATTGATAGAGGTTATGAAAATATTGATGAGCGTTTAAGAGCTATTGGAGCAAAAATTGAACGTGTAGACGGTAATTAACCCTTTTTAATTAAAGTATATAAAAAAGCTTCAAGTGTATATCTTGAAGCTTTTTTAGATTTAGGATATAAATACTATTTTACATGGTATAAAAATATTGCTCACTTGTAATTTTGCCATCTTTTACTTCATATACGCAAACTTCCTCCATTTTTTGCCTTCCGCCTTCTTTAAATGTACAGTCAAAGTCCATTTTTGCTGTAAAAAAATTACCAGCTACAAGAGGGTTACTAATACTACTGGCGTGAATATTTTCAACACTATCAATCCATTCTTTACTTTTGTTCCAAACATTTTGCTTTCCGGTTACAACTTCACCAGGCATACCAGGCATTTCTTTGCTCACTACATTTTCTGCATAAAGCTCGTTAATGCATTCTAAGTTTTTGCCTTTCTCACACATTTCTTTCCATTTTTTTGCAACTCCCCAAGTATTCATAATGTTCTTGTTTTTGAATTAGTGCTTTAAAGTTAACAAAAAGTTTGAAGTAATATCTTATTTTTTAGCCATTAAAATAAAAAGCCCTGAAGACTAGTCAGAGCTTTTAAAATTGTTTGTTGAAATGGTTATTTCGGTTTAAGACCTTAATAGTCTTATAATTAGTAACGCATTTTATATTGTTTTATTGTTTGAAGGAATTAAAATTTTAATTTAAAGCAGATTTATATGTTTCTAAGCAGCGTTCTCTTGCAATTTTATGCTCTACTATAGGAGCTGGATATGTTAATTCCTGAAAATCAGGAACCCACTTTTTTATATATTCTAAATTTTTATCAAATTTTTGAATTTGAGTTGTTGGATTAAAAATTCTAAAATAAGGGGCTGCATCTACACCGCAACCAGCAACCCATTGCCAATTACCAACATTACTTGCCATTTCATAGTCGTGTAGCTTTTCTGCAAAGTAAGCTTCTCCCAATCGCCAGTCTATTAATAAATGTTTACATAGAAAGCTACCAACTAGCATTCGTACTCTATTGTGCATAAAACCAGTTTCATTTAATTGGCGCATGCCTGCATCTACTAAAGGATATCCTGTTTTGCCTTTGCACCATTTTTTAAACTCGTCTTCATTGTTTCGCCAATCTATGCGATCGTATTTTGGTTTAAAGGCGTTGTCTATAGTATGTGGAAAATGCCAAAGAATTTGCATAAAAAATTCACGCCAAATCAATTCTTGCCAAAAGATTTCATTCTGTTCTGCAATTGCTTTTTTTATTGTTTTTCGGATGCTAACAGTTCCGAATCTTAAATGTGGTCCTAAATGTGAAGTCGCATCTTTTGATGGAAAATTTCTAGTGGCTTCATAATTTTGAATTAAAGTAGGAGTGAGAACATAAGGTAAAATCTTTTGGTTAGGTTTTTCAAAACCAATATCTGATAGACTAAGATTAGGCAACCTACTATGTGTAATTAAATTATCTAAATGTGAATTGGTATCGTAAATTTCTAAGTCAATAGTCTGAAACTTTTTTTTCCAAGTCCGCATATAAGGTGTGTAGACCAAATAAGGATTTCCGTCTTTTTTTACAACTTCATTTTTTTCAAAAATAACCTGATCTTTATAGGTGTTAAGTTTAATAGAATTGGTTTCTAATAAAGACTTGATTTTATGATCACGTTCTGTTGCATAAGGTTCGTAATCGTGATTGGTATAAACTGTTTCAATTTCATAGTCTTTAATTAACTGTTTAAATATTGTTTCAGGTTTACCTTTAAAAATGGCAATACTACTATCGTGTTCATCTTGTAATATTTGTCGCATCGATTGAAGCGTTTGATGAATAAATGCCACGCGAGCATCGTTTTTGGGTAATTTGTTTAATATTTCAGTATCAAATATGAAAATGGGAAGTACCTGATGTTCGCCTCTTAAAGCCTCATAAAACCCAAGATTGTCATCTAATCTTAGGTCTCTTCTAAACCAAAATATATTTGTTTTTTTACTCATTTAAAATGCCGATTTAATTTTTAATTGAAGGCTGTAAAAGTTTGTTTTTTGTGCTATAAATTAGTTTCTAACCTTTATGTTTTCCAAATAATTCTTCTAATTTTTTGGTTCTGTAATTAAATATCTCTTCCAATTTTGGCTGCACTAAAAACGGATGCACGATTTGCCCTAAAATTCCCAATGGTAATTTATAATCTATAATATCTTCCATTTCAACTCCACCTTCAATTTCTTTTATAAAATGCTTATGATGCCATAGAGCATAAGGCCCAAAGCGTTGTTCATCTACAAAATATTCAAGATTTTTAACATGTGTAATTTCTGTAACCCATTTAGTTTTAATACCTAAAACGGGTGTGACAATATATTGAATAATTTGTCCCGGAAACATTGGTCTGTCTGCTCCAGAAAGAATGTTAAAACCCATATAATCTGGAGTAATCACTTTTAGATTTGCAGGACTAGATAAAAACTCCCAAGCTTGTTCCACTGAGATTGGTAGGTTTTGTTTTTTATGTAAAGTATATATTTTCATGATATGTTATAGGTGTTGAAAACTAGTAGAATTGTGTCTATAAACACAAGAGTGAAATGACGTTCCAATTAATTATTAAAAACAACGTAACCATTTAAGGAGGTTGCAATACAGAGCCAAATAATATAAGGAAGTAATAGGTATTTTAACTTACTTAATTCATCATCACAAAACGTGATAAAGAAATATGCTATGACTAGTGTTAATAATGTAATATTGATTAAAGCTAAGTTTGTGAGTTGTTGATTAAAGAATATGTAATTCCAACTTACATTTAAAATCACAGCAATAGTATAAACAAATATTACAAATTTAGAATTTCGAATTGTAAATAAATAGCTTAGGTATGCCGAAAAGCAAATCATAATCAGTGTCCAAGTCGCTCCAAAAACCCAGCCAGGAGGTGTCCAAGGTGCTTTATTTAAATTGGTGTACCATTCGCTTGTAACAGCATCTCCCATAAACCAATTGCCAAGAGCAAGTCCGCCAAAATTAATAATTAGAAATAATATGAAAAGGTAGATTTTTTTCAAGGTAAGATTATTTTAATTTATCAATTTTATCAGCAATTAATTGAGCTTCAGTATATTTTTTGTCACTTTCAGCTCTATTTGTTGTAGAAAGCTTATGCCATTCAGCCATAAGTTTTTCATATTGTTTTTGAAGTTTTTCCGCCTCCGATGTTTTTTTAAATAATCCGAACATAGTAATCTATTTTAAGTATTTTATGAGTCTTGAACTTGTAGGACTTGTGATAGAATAGTAGTAATTTAAAAATTCACCATTGTCGTCTATTAAATATTTTTGAAAATTCCATTTTACGGTAGAATTTTGTTTACCGTTAAGAGATTTTTTAGTCAGCCAAGCATATAAAGGGTGTTGATTCTCACCCTTAACGGCAATTTTTTCAGTAATTAAAAATGTGACCCCATAATTAATTTTACAAAATTCTTGTATTTCGTTAGGGGTTCCTGGTTCTTGTTTTCCAAATTGATTGCAGGGCACTCCAATAATAATTAATGTGTCTTTGTAGGTGTCTTGTAAACGTTGTAAATCTTTATATTGTGATGTAAATCCGCATTTAGAAGCGACGTTTACAAACAGCATTTTTTTACCTTTAAATTGTTGTAAATTTATAGGCTTACCTTGTAAACTGTTAATTTTTATATCGTAAAGTGATTGTGTTGCTGTTGTCATCATTTTGATAAGGTGTTAATGATATAGTTACTTTACGTAATGCTATTTCTATAATTTGAAACTTACAATGCCACAATCCATTTCAAATATTTGACCTGATAGCGATGCTGCTTTGTCGGATAACAAAAAGGCAGCCATACCAGCAACTTCTTCGGGTTGTAAGTACTTTTTTAGTGGGTGGCGCTCATTCATATTTTCAATCATACGTTCGTTACGTAGTAATTTTGAGGCCAATTCTGTATGTGTAACAGTTGGAGCAATAGCATTAACTCTTATTGCAGGTGCTAATTCTGCACCTAAGGACTTTGTTAAACCTTCAACAGCAGATTTTGAAGCAGCTACACTGGCATGAAAGGGCATACCTAGTTTGGCAGCAACAGTACTAAAAAGTACAATTGAGGGTTGCTTTCCACTTTTTAAGGCTGGTAAGTATTTCTGAATTGCTCTGACAGCTCCAATAACATTGATTTCAAAATCATTTTTAAAATCGTCTACAGTTAATCGGTTAATGGGCTTTAAGTTGATGCTTCCTGGACAATACACTAAGCCATCTGCTATGTCTATTTCTGGTAGTTCATCTTTAAGAATATCACAGCTGTAATGTATTACATTAGGGTGGGATTCTTCTGGTGCTGTTCTGCTGATGTTTATAATTTCATCATAAAAAGAAAGCAAAGCTATAACAATTGCCTTGCCAATACCTTTGCTTCCTCCTATAATTACTAGCCTCTTCATTATTAAATTATGAAGCGGTTAGTGGCCTTCCTTTTAAACGTTTTTCGATTTTTTGTTTTATAACCGTAAGACGCTTCATTAAATCCATAAGTTTAGCATCTTTCTTTTCTTTATATAATTCGTTTACCTCTAAAATTAGGTCTTTAGCCTCTCTCGCTGCTAAAATTCTGTCACTTGTTGTTTTGAAAGAAAATTTTCTGTTTTCAAATTCTATAGCTCTTTCTAATGTTCCCATAGCTTAATTGTTTATATAGTTTTGTAATTCTAAAATTTTTGAAGCGTTATTAAATTCGCCTCCATAATATGTTGTCACTGTAGCAGATGTGTCGTCTTTAATGCCTCTAGATGATACGCATAAGTGTTTTGCATCTATAATTACAGCAACATCTTCGGTTTTTAAAACCGCTTTAAGTTCGTTTGCAATTTGATTTGTTAAACGTTCTTGAACTTGTGGACGTTTAGCAAAATATTGAACTATTCGGTTTAATTTTGAAAGTCCAATAACCTTTCCAGATGATTTATAAGCTATATGTGCTTTTCCAATGATTGGCACAAAATGATGCTCACAATTTGAGTAGAAGGTAATATTTTTTTCTACTAACATCTGATTATATTGATATTTATTATCAAAAAGTGCGATTTCAGGCTTATTTTTAGGATCTAAACCTGAAAATATTTCTTCAACATACATTTTTGCAACACGATCTGGTGTACCTTGTAGCGAGTCGTCTGTTAAATCGAGACCTAAGACATCCATTATTTCTGAAAATAATATTGAGATACGTTCTTTTTTCTCTGTATTAGACATTTCAAAAGCATTAGCTTTCATAGGTGTGTCTAGACCTGTAAATAAATGGTCGTCACCTATATCATCAATATTGAGCTTTTGACCATTGGTTTTGGAAATTGTTTCTGTAATCATAGAATCTTTTTAATGTGCTGTCTTTAAGTACTCCAAACTTAAATCAAAGCACGTGTTAACGTTTTGAAATAGAGTTGTTTGTTATTATTCTTTGTCTAGAGCATTTAAATCTGCCTTCGTCAAACGTTCTTTTTTTACTGTGTTTAGTTGCTCTTCCTTGAACTCTTGTTCGCCACAATCTAAAACTGCTTGGTTTTAATTCTTTTCGCATTAAATTAATAACCTCTTGTTCTTTTAGCCCAAATTGAAATGTAATAGCGTCAAATGGTGTTCGGTCTTCCCATGCCATTTCAATAATCCTATCAGTTTGTCTAATATCTAAATTCATTACCTCTAATAAGATAAACGGTTTTATTTAATAATTGTTATCTAATATTACGGTTAGAATCTCATATGTTAATTTCAATTTCTATACCAAAATTAAATATTGTCAATTTTGTCAGTTGCGATACTTTTATAGTCCTGCTAAATATCAGTATAGTGTCTCAAATCTACAAAATGTTTAACTTTTTAACACTATGTCTAAACAAAAATTAACAGAGTATTAGCGTTTTACACGTTTTATAGGTGGTAATATGTGATGAAATTGTTAAATATATGTCGTTTTAATATACGAGAACTTTCGTCAACGGCACATATATTTCAAGATTTATTAGCTAAAGCATTAATCATACCATTGAAAACAAAGGCGTGAAACGGTAAGACCATATACCAATATAAACGTCCCCAAAGTCCTTTTGGTCTAAAAACAGCTCGTTGATAAAGGATGCCTTTAACAATCTTAAATTCTAACCAAGCTTCGCCAGGAAGCTTCATTTCTGCAAAAAGTAATAGGCGCTTTTCTTTTTTATCGGCAAGTAATACTCTCCAAAAGTCAAGAGGATCTCCAGCTTCTAAATCGGTATCGTGTGTGCGTCCTCGTCGTAATCCAACACCACCAAAAATCTTATCCATATACCCACGGATGCGCCATAAGCCATTAAAGCTATACCAACCATTACGTCCGCCAATACTCCAAATTTTGTTGAGGGTATATGCTTCGTCTTTTACAGGACGATGTCTTAAGTCTTCGAAACAACCAAACTGAGGCAATTCTATATGCTTAGATAATTGATCTTTAAAAACACCACTGCTTACAGCATCTTTCCAGCTCGAAATCACTGCATTTTGTTCAATTTTTTGAAAAGCTAAATCTACAGCTGTTTTGTAAGCCATTGGTTCTATCTGTATATGATCATTGATGTCGCTAGGTTTACCAATGACTTCCACTTTCATACTATCTACCAATGCCGAAGCCAATTGAAAAGAGGTTGATGTTACAAAATACAGCCAAAACGATGATAGTTTTGGAGACAGAACAGGCAAGGTGTAGATGTAACGTTTTAAGCCTCTAACTTCCGCAAATTGAAGTAACATTTCTTTATAAGTTAAGACTTCAGGACCAAAAACATCATACGCCTTATTATAAAGTTCGGTTTTACCTAGTGCACCAGATAGATAGGTGAGGATATCTCTAATGGCTAATGGTTGTGTTTTAGTGTTTAACCATCGTGGTGTTACCATTATAGGTAATTTTTCTACAATATCTCTAATAATTTCAAAAGACGCACTGCCACTACCAACAATAATACCTGCTCTAAATGTGGTTAGGGCATAGGTTTTAGAGCTTAAGGTTTGTTCTACTTGAAGTCTAGATTTTAGGTGCTTAGATAGTGAGTAGTCATTTACAATACCACTTAAGTAAATTACTTGTTGGCAATTGGTAGACGCCATTAAATGTTTAAAATTTAACGCACAACGTTCTTCTAAAGTTTCAAAATTATTAGACGATGTTGCCATAGAATGAATTAGATAATAGGCAGCATCTATATCTTTTGGAATTTGAACATGGTCAGGTTCTAAAAAATCAACCTTTATAAAAGAACAATTTGGATGGTTTTGTAATTCGTCTGGAGTTCTATTTAAATCACGGACACAACAAATCAATTCATGCTTTTGTTCTAATAATTGAAGCGCTAATCGTTTGGCTATATAGCCCGTTGTGCCAGTAATGAGTATGCGCATTATAGATTGGTTTTTACGAATTGTTGCATCTAAAGATTTTTGAAATTATTTATTTTAATATTTTGAGCCTTAAGGTCGAACATTAAATTGTAAAGTCCAAAGAACGTTCTATTGATATAAATAAAATGTTTAGAACCTCGGTTTCCGTTCATATTTCTTAGTTCTGTGCTTTTAGAATAGCGCTGTCCCATTTCTGTAATTTGATTAAAAAATGCAGGGTCTGAAAAATCAAAGCTTTCAGAGTGAAAAGGTTGAGTAAATAAGCTTAATAGCTCGTGAAACATTGCACTAAAGAATTTGATTTCTTCTTCAGAATCATCTTGTCGTAAAATTTCAAGTTGATAAAGTTTCTCGGTAAACCGTGTTGGATTTTCGATACAAGTTTTGTCTGCTAATTCAAAATAAGGAACGTAAAAATCCTCAGGAATCATCTTCATACATCCAAAATCTAAAGCAATAAGTTTAGCGTCTTCAGCGATTAAAAAATTTCCAGGATGAGGATCGGCATGTACTTTCTTTAACGTATGAATTTGAAACATATAGAAATCCCATAATGCCTGACCCAGTTTATTTGCTTTAACTTGATCTGTATTCTGTGCTGTAAATTCTGAAAGGTGTTCTCCTTTCATAAAATCCATAGTAATAATGCGCTCAGATGAAAATGCTTCGTAATACTCTGGGAATTCTAAATTTGGAATATGTTTACAAGCTTCTGCAATTTCTTTACTCTGCGCAATTTCTAAAATGTAATTGGTTTCTTCGGTGAGTTTGTTTTCAACTTCTTTAAAATACTTGTCGGAGTCTTTTCCTTTAATATTAAACATCTTAATAGCAATGGGTTTTACCAAAGCTAAATCTGATGCTATACTTTCTGCAACTCCAGGATATTGGATTTTCACAGCAAATTTTTTCCCATTCTTTTCCGCCATATGAACTTGGCCTATACTGGCAGCATTTACTGAAGTTGCGTTGAAAGTGTCAAAAATGTCTTCGGGATGTTTTCCAAAGTATTTTTTAAATGTTTTTATAACTAAGGGAGGAGATAGTGGTGGCACAGAGAATTGTGACAATGAAAATTTCTCAACATAAGCCTGTGGTAAAATGCTTTTCTCCATGCTTAGCATTTGCGCTACTTTTAAGGCACTACCTTTTAGTGTTTTAAGACTGTCGTATATATCTTCTGCGTTATTTTGATTAAGGCGTTCTTTGGCATCTTCTTTAGAATTTACCATTTTGTCGCCATAATACTTTAAATAATTCACACCAACTTTAGCTCCAGTTGAAACTAATTTTGAAGCTCTAGATATTTTGGTCATCGGAATACTATCTATTGTTTTCATCTAGTTGGAGTGTATTTTTTCTTTATATAAGAATTTACCAAAGTCAATAAGACTTTTTAAAGGAGTGGTATCTATTAAATCAAAACTTGCCTGAACTGACTTTTCGATAAACACATCTGTTTTTTCAAAGGCTAGTGAAGTGTCATCTAACCAAAATTTTAGGGTGACTAATAATTGAAACCAAGCGGATTCTTTGAGACCTCTGTTTTTTAATTTTTCGAGTTTTTCTTCCTTAAGATCAATGGTTTTAATGTCTAAATGATGAATGTAATTGGTAAAGCTCTTCTTTAAGTGTGATAGCGTTTTTAGGGACTTTAATTGGTTTTTATCTGTGTTTAAAGCATGGACCACATAGCTTCTATTGGCCGTTAATATTTCAAAAAACGTATAATAAAAACTGAGGAGTTTGTTTCGTGCATCAAAAGATTGATAGTCTTCGCTTTTTTCTAAAACAGCTAATGTGTTATCAAAAAATATTTTGAATATGGATTGTTCTAAAATTTCGAAGGAACTAAAGTATTCATAGAATTTTTGTTCTTCAAAATTGTGGTCTTTAGCAAAGGCATATACCGAATTGGGTTTGTGATTATGTGTTAGAACATAATCCATGTAAAAGGATATAAGATCAGATGCTTTTATGTTTTTCTTTTTTGCCATTGTAATTAATTTACAATGTAAAGATACGTTATGTTTAACTATTTTATATTATGGTTAAACAAAATTTAACACCAATTTCTGATACTTTTGCGTTTTGTTACGTTGTTTGAGGTAAATAATATTTTTTACGCAACCAAAATGCGACTCTAACCAAGAGAATTAAAGCGGGTACTTCTACTAAAGGACCAACAACACCAGCGAAGGCTTGACCTGAGTTTAATCCAAAGACAGCGATGGCTACAGCAATGGCTAGTTCAAAATTATTTCCCGCAGCTGTAAAAGCTATAGCGGCTGTTTTATCGTAAGTTGTTCCCATGGCCTTACTGACAAAAAAGCCAATAATAAACATTAGCGTAAAGTAGATTAATAAGGGAACCGCAATAATGAGGACATTCATGGGGATTTCTACAATTAACTCGCCTTTAAGTGAAAACATAACCACGATGGTAAATAACAAGGCAATTAGGGTCATTGGTGAAATGGCTGGTATAAATTTCTTAGTATACCAGGCCTCACCTTTGAGTTTTACCAATATTAAGCGTGAAAGGATACCGAGTAAAAACGGAATACCTAAATAGATCGCTACACTTTCGGCAATCGTAACAATGGAAATATCTACAATAGCTCCTTCAAAACCAAAATAGGGTGGGAGTACCGTAATAAATAGGTAAGCATAGAAACTATAAGCAAAGACTTGAAAAATACTATTGAGAGCTACAAGACCTGCTCCATATTCACTACTACCTTCAGCTAAATCGTTCCAAACTAATACCATGGCTATACAACGGGCCAAACCAATAAGGATTAAGCCAACCATGTATTCAGGGTAGTCTTGTAAGAATGTAATCGCTAAGATGAACATTAATACTGGGCCAACAATCCAATTTAAAACTAAAGATATAGATAGAATTTTCACATCTTTAAACACCTTTGGTAATAAGGCATAATTAACTTTCGCCAATGGAGGATACATCATTAAAATTAAACC
>Ga0193951_1000045_pt1 | contig 47740 bp, 32 predicted proteins | sample BB_2_MG_FD_140370 | JGI IMG/M metagenome (GOLD analysis project Ga0193951, IMG submission 140370) | Microbial mat bacterial communities from the Broadkill River, Lewes, Delaware, United States - BB_2_MG | ecosystem: Environmental > Aquatic > Freshwater > River > Microbial mats | place: USA...
AAATCTCTATAGGGTTGATTCGGAGCCGAAAAATAATCGTATCCAGTAAATGAAGAATTAAAGTGTTCTGCTTTTAAGAAAATACGGGTTTGTCTCACTTTAGCATTAATAAAAAAGTCTAGCCTTGGAAAACCACCTAACTCAGTATTATTTTGAGTATAAAATTCTGCCAATAAAGGATCATAACCATTCATATTATAAGCTGTAAAGTAATTTAGAGTTATACCTGTCTGAAGCGTCATTGACTTTTTGAATAACTGATTGGTATAATACAAGGTGTTTCGAGTTATAAAATCTGGCACATTTAAAACATTATCATCACTAACTACGTTTTGATACATTATTGTATTATCTAATGCAAAATTGCCGACTTTAAATTCCTTCTGAAGTTTTAACCTTAAATATTGAAGTGGCTTATTATATTGCTTTGGTCTAATAACATTAACTTGATCTATTGTTTCCTCTAAATTAAAATAGGTGTAATTATCTATATTGGATATATCGAAATAAGCATTAAACAACTTTTGTGATTCTAAACTAAACTTTATCTGTTGTGTATTTACATTTTTGAAGTCATCAAAATTATACCAGTTATAATTGATATAGTCACTTTGATATAATAAATAGTTATAATTGGCAAGTCTAGAGTTAATTGTAACACCTCCAGACAGTGCTATATCTTCATTTAACTTCAAACTAATTGTTCCATCCAAAAAACTACCGACAAATGTGTCTGATAAATTTAAATTTCCACGCCCCGAAAGATTAAACCCTTTGTAAGCTTTTGAATATGTTCCTTCTATTCCTATAAAATTGGACACAATTCTATTAGGTATTGATTGCTGATTTGGAAATAACACAACACTATTATAACCATAATTAATATCTGTATAGTTTAATGCAAATCCAACTTGACCTAATGTATTATTAGAATAGCTTAGCCCAAGTGAAGTTCTAAAGTCTTCTAATGTTACTCTGTCATTAATACTATTAGAAAAAACATCTCCAAAGAAATCCGTCACTGCCACATCTTGGCTAAACTGAAAGAATTTGTCTTCAAAAGAAACTTTATTAATTAGCGAAAGTCTATTGTTACTTAAAGAATCCTTCTCTTTTGTAATTTTATAAGAGTGCTCAAAATAAAAACGCTTCCCTTCAAGCACGTTCTCTGCGTTCTCAAAATTAGGATCAAACACAGACCTGTCCAAAAACTCTTCATTACCTGAGGCAAAATTCTCAAGGTCCTCAGTTTTAATTCCACCATTTTCTTGATTTAGTAAATCTTGCATTACTATATATCCTTTGGCAGTATACCTTTTGTCTTTTGTGTTGTACTTTGAATTAAAACGAAAATTACCTGAACTGGTTAACGAATTTTGATACTTTCCTAACGATCTTAATCCTTTATATGCTAATGAAAAATTAAACTGCTTAGATAGATTAACTGTAAAAAAAGCATCTAAGAGCTGTCCTTGTTCAAAAGCTGTTTTATAGGTTAGGCGTGTCCAAGGTGTTGGAACTTCAAAAAATCTAATATCTTCATGTTCTAGATAGTTGAAATGCCTGGCTCTTGCTCCAAAACTAGGTTTGGTTTTATTTTCTGAAGCATCGAAACTAAGTGTATTATATGTTTGACCAATATTAGCAAAGGGCATTAAGCCAAAATTATCTTTCTGCAAGTAATTAAATTTGTAATCTTTTTTAATTGCTAAGGTGGTATCAATGGGTATTGAATCTAGCTCATTATTAAATTGCAAATACATATCTACAGTAGCTAACTGTTTAAAATATTCACCACTTTTAACAGATGAAGAGTCAGTCATTCTTAAGCTCTCCTGATTACCTTGTGCCCTTTTAACAAGCTTTGTTTGAGCAGTAAGACTTAAGGTGCATATCCAGCATGGAATTATGTATAAGTATTTTAATTGCATATATAACTATCTAATTTTTAAACAAAGAAAGTTATAAAATATTGTTTGCGAATAGAAAATTACAAATTACTTATAAAAAAAAGACCAACAATAAATATTGTTGATCTTTTGTAAATAAATTTAAAAAAATATCACACCAAATTATTCGATTATAATTTTATATGAACTATTATTAGTACCTGCTGAAATATTTAATACGTATACTCCGACAGCCATATCAGATAAATCTATAGTTTGACTAAACTGGTGAGCATTAGCATTAGAAAAAGCCTTCTCATAAACCGAACGACCACTGATATCGTAAATATCTACTATTACATCATGATTATAATCTATTTTAGAATCAAATTGAATTGTAAATTTACCTTTACTTGGATTAGGGAATACTGATAAATTTTTAAAACCAGAAACTTCTTCTACATTTAAATCTTCTTGAATTGCGAAATTTTTAGTATTTATATTATAGAAAATATTGCTTGCAGATTCAACCATAATCCTGCAAGAAGCTGCATCTAAATTAGGCAAAATAACACTTTCACTTCCGTCATTTGGGGTATTTGAGATCAATAATGTATCAAAAGTTAATCCTCCATTAGTTGATAGACGTATATTAACACTATTACTATTAAACGGAGATAAATTTGTATTTGCAATATTCCAAGTAACAGTTTGTGTTGACCCTCCTGAAAAAGACAAGTTGTTTACATTCTGCGAAGTAACTGTGAAAGGCCCACCTGAATTATCCACAGTAACTGTCATATAATCAACACCTATTTGCCCACCTGATATGTCATTATCTCGAACAGCTAGAGAGAAATTAACATCTCGATTGATAAGTAATAATTTCTCCCAATCCGTTGATGAATTAACATTAGAAACATAATCTTCTAATCTAGGTATAAACCTAGTGTTATCAGTACTTGGTGGAAATGATCTTACAACAGGACCGTCCAAAGTAATATCTGAAGGCGCAGCAACACTAGATCCCAAATCAAATTGTTCCCAAGAATAAGTCAACGACTCATTACCATCAATGTCAAATCCTGTACCAATTAACTTATACGGAGTTCCTATAGGTATCGTATAATTATTACCAGCATCAGCTATAGGTTCGTTATTACCAGTAGGACTTGATAAAGCACATGTACTATTACCTTGAGTTATATTAAACCACATTTGATTAATACTATTTTGATGAAAATAATTATCAGCTGTAGATTGAATATTCGAACTCGTCCCACAAATCCCAGCATAAGACATAATTGTTGTACCGCCACCTGGCTCGTAAGCCGAACTAGAAGTAGCTGCACTAGCACAACTAGTAGAATTGTAAGTATGAAAAGCTCCATACTGATGCCCCATTTCATGTAACATAGTATTCTCATAAACTACACCTATGGGTGCACCACCCAAACCGCCACTTACAGCTCTAGCTTTATTCGAAGTACATGGAGAATATAATTGAGCTAAACCACTACCAGATGTACTTAACATATGACCAATATCGTAGTTACCAGATTGAATAAAAGCATCAATAAATGTTTGGCTTTCATCTATTAAAACACTAATATCATTATTTGTCAAGAAGCTATCTGATAAAAAAATGATGTCCCGATTAGCCGGAATTATTGTCATGGTAATTGAAAGTTCATTTTCATAAACAGCATTAACACGAGTCATTATGTCATTCATAACATTTAAAATAGCATTCTTTTTTACAATATTTGAAGAAGATGAAAGATTGAGCGTATTAACATAATAGGTTGAAAACTCTTCTGTACAAGCCAAAGCTAATCTAAACTCACGAAGTTGACCATCATTAACATGTCTTTGCTCAAACTCATATTCACCTCTATTATGTGAAGCAGAATAATCACCTAAACAATTAACAGCCAACACCCTGTCACTCAGATCATTTCTATAGTACATTGCATAAGATTTCCTGTCCTTTGTGATGCAATCTATAAATTGAATACCTTTTTTAGAATTTAAAATAACCGCTTTTAAGCCAAACATAGACACACTAAATCTGATAATTTTTTGTTCATTGGTCAAAGATGTACCAATGTATGATTTAGCACTAGGCAATGACTGTTGTAGCTCATAAGATAAAACAGGCGCCTCATAGACTTCATAAGTTTCAAAACCTTTATCAATGTTTGGAAAACTAATCAACACACCAGGTAATTCATTAGATTTCGATCGATTCGGTATATTAATTAACTTATTCTCTAATTTATCAATATCCATCCTAAAACTCAAAAATTCAGATGGTAATTCATTAGTCTCCCATTCTTGTTCACTTGAGTAGTGATAATTATTAACTTTCCATAAATCATTTATATTTTGACCAGATAAGACTATAAAGTTAATTAGAGTAAAAAAAAGTAGTATTTTTTTCATGATTTTTTTTTATAAAAGTAAATAAAAAAAACCATCCATAATAAAACTATAGATGGTTTTTTAAATAAATGTATGTAAAACGATTACGGCATTTGAAATATAATATCAGCTGATACAGGATCAGTAAAAATACCATTTTCAGTGACACTAATCTCAAAAATATCATTACAAGTATCATAAGTACCGCTACCCGATATCGAATAAATTGCACCCAAACCGTTATCAGATCCATCTGCACTACCGCCACTAATTACTGTGACAGTATTACTTACAGGATCAACTGTAAAAGTAATTGCTGCAGCAAACATACCATCATATGCGTTAGATCCAGCTAAAACAGAAACAAAGTTAGGTCCCCAAGATGTATCGGCTGTATATGTTAGATTACCTAAATCAGTTATAGTAACTGGATAATCATCTTGAACAATACCACCACCTCTACTAGAGGTACCTGTATATACACTTCCATCTAAAATATTAACAGAACATGGAGTAGAAACTCTAAAATTCGTAAACTGTGAATCATCACTTAGTCCAGCAGAAATAGAACCTCTATCAGTAGATAGTAACACTACATCAAACTCAACAGTGGTACCTTGCTCTATAAGAGCTAAAATATTACCCACTTCTAATACTAAATCAGTTTCTAAAGTTCCTGCAGGTATTACAAAAGACCGTTCGGTAGTAGTAACTACTTGAGAAGGACTTCCTCCAGAAACCTCTACTAACTCAAAATTGACAGTAAGATCTTCTTTATTAATTGGTGCATTTATCTCTACCGGAATAGAAATTTCTGTAGATGTAGCTGCTAAAGTTGCAGCAGGGTTGTTTACATTAAAATCTACCCAACCAGAAGTTGGTTCTTCAACAAATTTACCATCAGTTGCATCCTTTTCACAAGAAAAAGTAAGAACTAACGTTAAACAAAATAGTAAATATTTATATGTATTTTTCATAAAGCTTTATTGTTTAGTAAATTTATATCTCGTTACAACCGTAGCACTACAGTCTGCCTGCACATCATCAGCAAATGATATGAACAATTCATCATCCCCTTCAGTTATGCTATAAGTATCTGGTGTTTCAGCAGGACCAAACCAACTGTCTCCACTATTACAAAAACATAAACTGTTTTGAACAGGTACGATAAATTCATTACAAAATAAATTAACGATGAAAGGTGTGAAATCAGGACAATAGTCAGGATAATGCTGAGTAGAAAACATTCTACTTAATCCAGTTTCATCGTCTTCATTAATTTGAACTTCAACAATTGTACCTGTACTTAAAGTAGGACCGTCTACTAAATCACTAACTTGTTCCATTAAGTAAGTTCCTACAAAGAAATTCTCATCTACAGGACATACTTCGAAGATATTTACAGAAAACAAATTTGAATCCATAAACACATTGTCTACATCACCTAAAGATATCGCAATAGTTTTTGCTTCTCCTGTCAAAAACTCATTATCTATTACGTTCACACCAATAGTCCCGAAATAAGAATCGGCTGGTATTGTTACCGTACTAGGCAATTCAAAATTAGATTCATTTGCATTAGTTAACTCTTCATCTAAAAGTACTGTAAAAGTTCTATCATTGCTTGATAAAGTACTTGTTTGAATAACTATCTCTAAAATATCAGATTCATCGACATTTACAGGAAACGCCGTAGCATTTGCAGAAGAAAATGACAAAAATGTATCATTTGCATCTGAAGGGTTAAAAGTAGTTCTTTCAAATTCTTTCTCACATGACGAGAATGCAAGAAGAATTGATAAACACATTAATAATTTAAAACTTATTTTCATATTCTTTTTTTTTAATTAGGATAAGATGGGTTTTGAGTAATATTACCATTTCCAAAGAATTCTTCTTGAGGAATTGCTAATGTATATCTATAATCATTAGCAGGTATGACACATGGTGCTTCAAATGAAGTACAATCTACAGTTGACCTTGTGACACCAATATTGAGTTCACCACCAATTCTCTTAATATCTAAAAGTCTATGTCCTTCAAAACATAATTCTTTTCTCCTCTCTTTCAAAATATCCGTTAATGCTTCATTTAAATTCCCATAATTTGGTAATGGTTGAACTGATCCAACTCTAGCAGTTCTTATTTCTTGAATAGAAGCAGCAGCTTGACCTAACATATTACTTCTAGCTTCTAATTCCGCTTTCATCAATAACACCTCTGATGATCGAGCTACTTTAATATCATTAATTTGAGGTCCAGCAGCTGAACCAGGATACTTACCTATTAATAAAATATTATCTGCATCATTTTCTCCATTGAAAACACTTGATGCATCAACATTTATATCAAATCTAATATCACCAGGTACTTCTGCTAATTCATTATATAAATCATTTGATACTTCGATAAATGCATCATCAACATCTACTAAATTAAAGTAAAATAACTCACCTACTTCGCTATCACCAGTTCCGCGTGCAAGTTTAAAAATAACTTCCTCATCTCCCGCATCCAAAAATAATAACCTATAATCAATAGTTGACGCTAGTGGATATTTAGCCATTAAATCGTCAGCTAAGTCTATTGTAGTTGAATCATAATTACCTGTGATTAATTCTAATTTAATTCGAAGAAAATCTACAAAGTCATCATTTACATAAATATTGTTATTTGAATCAGCGTTATTTTCGTCTAACAAATCCTTAGCAGTTATTAAATCGTTCATTATAAAGGACACAGTTTCTTCAACCGTATTTCTTTCTAACTGCTCATCTATACTAGGTACACGATCCATAATAATTACTGCTAATGATTGAGGGTCTTGATAATCTACAGTATAGTACTCAAACAAATCAAGGTGAGCTAGAGCTCTAAGTGCATAAAGCTGCCCTAATAAATGATTACCATCAGCTTCTTCAGCTTCAGATTCAAAGTTAATGCCTGTACTCGCTCTTAAAACCCTATTAATTTGGTTAATTGTTGAATATCTGTTTGTCCAAACTGAAAAAGAAGGCGAACCAGCAGTGATATCTACCACATACTGATACTGTGTTGCACCTTGACCATTACTTGCTACACCAGCTTTAACATTATCTGTTAGAATAGCATTAAAATACAATTCATCACCAGAGCCATTTCCTCCTGAATCTACGCCATAAAAAGCATATGCACCATTAACACCACTAGACAGGTCTGCTAACGTTTGATAAGCTGCACCTTCATCTAATTCACCTACCTGTGATATATCAGTAGCGTCATTACATGACACCATAAAAAACACAGCCATGAATATTGCTATAAATAAATTTATTTTTTTCATTTTTATTTTTTTTTAAAAATTAATAGTTACTCCGAATGTATAAATTTTCGGTGTTGGATACTGCCCTCTATCAATTGATCTTAGAACAGATGATTCTGGATCCCATCCAACATATTTTGTAAATGTCAATAAATTTTCACCTTGAGCGTAAAGACGTAAACCTGTAATAGGTAATTTCTCTAATGTTTCTTTAGGCAATGAATAAGCCAACGTAATATTTCTTAGTCTTAAAAAAGATGCATCCTGTAAATAACGGTCAGTACTGTAAGAATAATCAACACTACTGTATGCAGAACCAACTCTAGGTATATCTGTTATGTCGCCTGGATTTTGCCATGCATTAAAAACAGAATTAATTCTATTTCTACCATTTTCTACTTGACCTACAGAAACTTCTTCTAGACCTGCAAAATCTTCACTACTTCTATATACATCAGCAACCCATGACCAAGTCGTATTGAACTCCCATGTTTTGTACTTTAACAATGTACCAAAACCTCCTTGCCAAACTGGAACGTGTGATTTACCTGTAAATTGTCTATCAGATTCATTAAGCGTTTCTGTCAAATTACCATCAGCATCTCTAAACAAAGGGTTTCCATTAGCAGGATTTACCCCTACATAGTCAACTAGGTAATATGACCCATAAGCTTGACCTTCACCTAACGCAGTTAAAGTATTTATTACTAAACCATCAGTTGATGGAGGTAACTCTTCAATGACATTTTCATTAAAAGATCCATTGGCAAATAAAGTTAATCCCCAATCTTTAGTTTGTATTGGAGTATAACGTAAATCCAACTCAACTCCTTTATTCACTAATGTTCCTAAATTACTTTGAATTGATCCTGTTCCATTTATATAAGAAATTCTATTATCTTGAAACAGTTGAGATGTCGTTTTCTCATACACATCAACAGAACCTCTTAATTTTCCTGTCCATAGAGAAAAATCAACACCTATATTAGCTTGAGCTACTTCCTCCCATTGCAAAGTGGTATTACCAATTTGTGAAGCAAAAGTACCTGTTTGATTGTTATAACCCTGTCCTGCAGAATATAAACTTCTTGTATTATTTAAAGCTCCATAGAATCCACCTGTAATTCTTTGATTTCCAGAAGTACCATAAGACCCTCTTAACTTTAATAGATCAAATGCTGAATCTGACATAAAGCTTTCATCGCTAATATTCCATCGACCTGAAACCGACCAAAAAGTACCCCATGCATTGTCTTCAACAAATCTGAATGAATTATCTCTACGAACAGTTGCTCCAAAACCATACTTCCCATCAAATTCATAGTCTCCATTTGCAAATATCGAAAACAATCCAGTAGTAAGAGTAGTTGTACTTAACGCTGGCAAATACGGATATGTATCAGCACCATTAATAACCTCTATAGTGTTAGCTGGTATAAATGCACTACCAGTACCTAACAATCTAGGATCTAAACCTGTTTGATCATAATCAAACCCGTCATAAAAAGATCTATTATATTCTAAATACGCTGTTAAACTCACAGCATGTTTATCTGCAAAAACATTAGAATAATTTAAACTTGTATTAGAATAAAATCTAAAATCTCTAGCGTATGTCTCTTCATAAATACCACCATATTCAGCTGCATTAGATTGCTCTGATTGAAACGGACCTAATAAACTAAGAGGATGTAACACCTCTAATCGTTTTGAACTAGATAAATCACCACCAAACTCTATTCTTGCAGTTAAGTTTTTTGCAAAATTATAACTAGCATTAAAACCAGCAAGTATCTTCACCTCTTCTGTTCTATCTGTATTCATTGACACGCTATTTAAAAGAACATAAGGGAAATTAGTAGCCCCAGAAGCTAACAAAGCTGTAATATCACCAGCTGCGATACCCCCGTTTATAGTTCTAGACCCATCAGGATCATATGCAGACAAATACGGCAACCCTTGAAGAGCAGCAGAAAACGGATTGAAGAAAGTCGCATTAGAACCAGCATTATCTAATTCATTAGACTTAGAGAAATTTAAATTTAAATTTATTCCGTAATCAAATTTCTTATCTGCAGATTTACCTGTAAAATTATTTCTAACAGAAAAACGCTTAAAATCAGAACCTATAAACACACCATCCTGCTCAAAATACTGAAGAGAAGTATAATTAGATGTAGTTTCCGTTCCACTTGTTATAGCTAAATCATGTGTTGTAGTCGTTCCCTTTCTAAAGAAAACATCTGTCCAATTGGTGTTAGCTTGTGCAGCTCTAGCATTAATCTCAGCATTAGACATACCATTACCCAAACCTGCATTGTTATCACGTTGCCAGTTCAAAATCTCACCAGTACTCATAAGATCAAACGGCTGAGCCTGAATCTCATTATAACCATAAGTTGTCGTATACCTAAACTTCAGACCTTCACCTACACGTCCTTTCTTTGTTGTAATAACAATTACACCATTAGCACCTCTATTACCATAAATAGATGTTGCCGCAGCATCCTTAAGAACAGTATAAGATCCTACATCATTCGGATTAATTGACTTAAAATTATCTTCATCAACAGGAATACCATCAATAACAAATAACGGCTCTATATTACCATTAATTGAACCAACACCCCTCAATACAATAACACTATCAGCACCTGGCTGTCCACTACCTGTAGTAACATTCAAACCAGCTATTTGCCCTTGTAAATTTTGTAATGCAGAAGGATTCGCTCTATCCTCAAGCACTTCACCAGAAACTGTTTTAGTTGCAGCTAGACTCTTAGCTAAAGAAGACGTCCCATAACCAACAATTACAACTTCTTCAAGTGTACTTGCATCTTTCAATGCTACATCGTAAGTTGCAGCAGCTCCTACAATAATACTTGCAGGTTCCATACCTACATAGGAGACAACTAATACATCCCCTTGATTGACCTTAATAGTAAATTTACCATCAAAATCTGTTTGTTGACCTCTAGAGGTCCCTTTTACAATTACACTTGCACCAGGGAGAGGTAAACCATCCGAAGCTGTTGTAACTGTACCTGTGACAGTTTTCTCTTGTGCAAAAGAAAATTGCATCACGAACGCCATAAAAAGCGTTAATAACCATGTTAACTTTAATTTCATAAAACAATTATTTGAGTTAGTCTAGTTGCAAACATCCTAATTAAATATTAAATAAGCAAGTGTTTTTGCTAAAAAAATGTTAATACTTTTGCGATTTAGTCAACATATCGCATAAATCATTTTCCTAATGTTTTAAACATTTAACTCAACACTTAGATGCAAAAAATGCAAAAGGGTTGCGTTAAAATTTTAACTTTGTTCAAAATTTAACATTTTGTCTTTAAAAATTCAGTTTTCTACATATAACTTAGAGTGTGGTACAGACGAAGCAGGAAGAGGTTGTTTAGCAGGACCTGTTACTGCTGCCGCTGTCATTTTACCTTCTTCTTTTAAAAACATTTTACTCAATGACTCTAAACAACTTTCTAAAAAAAATAGAACACTATTAAAACCCATTATTGAAACAGAAGCTACAGCATTTGCATTTCAACATATATTTGAAACAGAAATTGACAGTATCAACATACTAAATGCATCCATAAAAGCAATGCATGGTGCTATTTCTCAATTAAAAATTGCTCCAGAGTATATTATTGTAGATGGCAATAAATTTAAACCTTACGAATCCATTCCACATTCAACAATTGTAAAAGGAGATAGTAAATATTTAAGTATTGCTGCCGCATCGGTATTAGCCAAAACCTATAGAGATGCGTATATGGAAAAAATTCACGAAGAATTTCCTATGTACAATTGGAAACAAAACAAAGGCTACCCAACAAAAGAGCATAGAGTTGCTATTAAAAAATACGGTATTACCAAATACCATAGAAAATCATTTAGATTATTACCAGAGCAATACAAATTGAACATATAACTTTTTATATTTGTAATCTAAATATTCTATCTTAATGAAGCGACTTGGTTTTTTATTGATTTTGTTAACCTTAGTATTGGCTTGCCAAAAAAACTACGACAAAACCAAACAACCTTATAAATTCATTCCTAATGAAACAAATGTCATTATTCAAATTAATGAACTTAGTGATTTTATTAGTAGTATAGACAACAATGAGATCCTCTCTAACATATACACAACAGAATTACAAAGTGCTTCACAAATTCTAAAAACTCTAAATACCACAAAACAGGTATATATTTCCCTTTATGACTCAAACTATTTAATTCTTACCGAAAACGACAGTACATTATTTGTTATAGATTCTATTTCTAATCATATTTCGGAAACTTTAGCAGACCTAAAAATTGAAAAGACACAATTAAACGACTCTGTTATTTATCATAAGATTATAGGTAACACTTTTGCTGGCTCAAATAGTTTAGAACTTTTAAAAACCCTAAATTCTGAAAACGAAAACACCAAGCTCAGTAAATTAATTGAAACTGCAGACAAAAAATCGGTAGCTTCTATCCTATTTAAATCAAAAACACCAAATTATTCTAAATTGTTATTTTTAGAAGATTTGAATAAAGACAATTCTAACTTTACAATTTTAGATATTGGCTATACGGATAAAGGCTTAAATTACAATGGCATTTTAACCTCCAAAGACTCTAGTACCAACTATCTTGATGGTTTTAAAAACACCATTCCACAAAAAATTAACACCCCTTCTATTGCGCCACACAGTACGAATTCTTTGATTAGTGTTTCCTATAATGATTTTTCAGTTTTTAACGACAATAACAACCAATTAAAAGATAGCACAGCAACAGTAGCTTCTGAAACATTCTTAAATTTCACCAACGAGATTGCTTTAATAGAGGATGCTCTAATCCTTCATTCACTTGATACAAATTTAATTTTAGAAGCTATTGAAGATAAATCTAATATAGAATCGTTTAGAGATATTGACATATATGAATTTACCAATCCTAACTTCTTCCAATCTAATCTAAAGCCTTTTATCAGTTTTGAAAATGCCAATTACTTTTCAGTCTTTGATAATTTTATAGTTTTTACCAATTCTACAGAGACCTTAAAATCAATTCTAACTGACGCGCTAAACAACAACACATTAGCAAATTCGGATGCTTTTCAAAGTATTAATGACGATTTAAGTGACGAAGCTTCATTATTTGTCTTTAAAAATTCTGATGGCCTTTCCGAAATTTTAGGAAAAACAATGAAAGATTACAATGCTAATGCGGTTCAGTTTGTTCGTGAAGATAACTACACACACATCAACGGAGTCATTCAAAAATTTAAAAAGAAAGCAGCTTCAAACTCTGTAACAGAAACATTTACATCCTCACTTGATGCCACCATTTTAACACCGCCTCAAGTCGTTAAAAATCACATATCCAAATCTCATGACATTGTAGTACAAGACATTAATAATGTTCTTTACCTTATTTCTAGTTCTGGCAATATTCTTTGGAAAAAACAATTACAGGGCAAAGTTTTAGGGCAAGTTGAGCAAATAGATATGTACAAAAACGGCAGACTACAGTTAGCTTTTGCAACACCAAACCGATTATATGTTTTAGACAGAAATGGCAAAGACGTATCTCCTTTTCCGTTAAAATTTAATGACGCTATTACACAACCTCTTTCGGTATTTGATTACGACAAAAAGAAGGATTATAGGCTATTAGTTACCCAAGGTAAAAACTTACTAATGTACAATGCCAAAGGACAATCTATCAGTGGTTTTAACTACAAAACCAATGATTCTAATATTAACTCACAACCAAAACATTTTAGAATAGGAACTAAGGATTATATTGTCTTTGGAGCTGACGAAAACCTTCAAGTTTTAAACCGACAAGGTAAAGTTAGAATTAACGTAAAAGATAAAATTCGTTTTTCAAATAACGAAATCTATCTATATCAAAATAAATTTACAACAACCAATACGCTTGGAGAACTCGTACAGGTTGACACAAGAGGAAGATTAACCACAAAAAACCTCAACCTTACAGACAATCATAAAATTACAACTACAAGTAAAACGTTGGTTTCGCTAAGAGAAAATCGATTAATTATTAAATCACAAACACTAGATTTAGATTACGGCGAATATACTGAGCCGAGAATTTTTTATCTAAACGACAAAATTTACGTTACCACAACAGATTTACAATCCAAAAAAGTTTACCTCTTTGACAGCCAAGCCAAATCAATTCCAAATTTCCCTGTTTTTGGCACTTCAAGTGCTACTTTAGAAAAATTGGATGGAGAACGCGGTTTAGAGCTCATTACTCAAAGTGACGACAAAACAATTGTAGTTTACAAATTACACTAAAATCCACTCTTTTTTTTATATAAAAACCGCTTCTATTTTGAAGCCTTATATTATTAAAAATTAAGACAACTATTTACTCATGATAAAAAGACATAAAGCCTCTCTAAAAAGTTGTATAATCCACAAAGTTGGAAACAAATTTAATGGTACAAAAAATGCATTTTCAGATGCTATTGTGCATTTTGATGAAGCCACTTATAATTTAATGTTGCCTTATCTTTTAAAACCATTTGTTAGTGTTGCAGAAAGCTATCGTTTTCATCACCATAGTGATGTTGGCCTCAATGAAATAAACACTTACAGCGAACAACTATTTAAAGACGATGTCGATTTTGTAGACATCTCTAAACATATTGTCAGTCATCTATATGAGCAAAGTAACTCTGCTCAAATTAAGACAGGCGATGTACTTATTTGTCATTTCGAAAATGTACAATATGAAGACTATTTTACAGATGCAATTGGCATCTTCAAAATTGAAAATAAAACTGAATTTTTTCAGACCTATTTAGAGGATAATAATTACGATATTTTAGTTCAAAAAGGCATTCAAGCCAAAAAGGTTGATAAAGGATGCTTAATCTTAAATACTTCCGACATGGAAGGTAAAATTGTGTTTAGCGTAGACAACAATACTTATGACACACAATACTGGATCAAAAGCTTCCTAAATATCAAGTACCCAGACGATAGCAACCAGCACACTAAAAATTGCATAGAACTTTGTAGAGAGTTTTCTAAAGAAGTATTGCAACCTAATTTTGGCGGACAAGAACAAACTAATTTTTTAGCTAAAACCGTTGATTTTTTCAAAGAAAATGAAATTGTAAATATTGACACTTTTAAAGAAGAGGTATTTGATGAAGAAGACAAGATTCAACTCTTTGAAGATTATAAAAAAACTTATGAATCTGACAATAAAGTTCTCATTAGAAACCAGTTTGACGTCTCTGAAATCGCGCTAAAAAAACAAAAACAAAAGATTAAAACAGAAATAAAACTAGACACTAACATCCAAATAAAACTTGATGTTGATGCTCCAGATGCTTCTGCAGAGTATTTAGAACGTGGTTATGATGAAGAAAAGAAAATGCATTTTTACAAGGTGTTTTTTAACGACGAAACATAAAAATTGATATGAGTACTAAATTTAACCCTCTTTATTTTGTTTGTATCATATCCATAAAAAGACAGCTAAATGTATTAAAGGGTTTAAAGTAGTCCTGAAAAAACATTAAATATTCTATTTACAAAAAGCAACTAAGATTGTTAATTGTATTTAATAACTCGAAGATTAAAAGTGCTAATAAAAGCACTTTTTTTTGTAACCTTGTTTCTTCCTAACTAAATATCAACCAATTAGATGCATTCAAGGCTGTTTTTATTCTTCTTGTTTTTATTTCCCTATGCATTAATTGCCCAAAATAGCTCACCTTTTATTGAGATAACAGATAGTCAAGGCATTGATGATATTTTAGTAGATTGTGATTATCCCGTAGATGCTAATAGGTGCTTTAGCTTAGAAGCCAACTACACCATCATAAGTGAAACAACATCTTACGAAGTAACCTCTATACCATTTAATACTCTAACCGGCTTAACTAATGAAACAACAGTAAACATTCATGGTGATGATAAATGGAGTGCCGTATTACCAATTCCTTTTGATTTTTGTTTTTATACTGAAGGTTACAACGAATTACTAATTGGAGACAACGGCATTATAAGTTTCAACTCAAATGCCGCTTTAGCTGATAGTCCGTTTTTTGCGGGCACCATACCTAATACCTCAATGCCAACAAATGCTATTTTTGGCACTTACCATGATTTAACAAACGATAATAATGTTTTTGGCTGTACAGACGACCCAAACACGCCTCAAAACGAATGTGGCGAAATAAAAACCTATACCACAGGCACTGCGCCCACAAGAGCTTTTGTTATTAGTTATGAAAACTTAAATCATTTTAATTGCGAAACAAGTAGATCTACATCACAAATTGTACTTTACGAAGGCTCAAATGTCATTGAAGTTTATGTAAAAGAAAAACCTATAAACTGTGAAACAAGCCCTTCAGCATCATATAGAAAAAATGCACTAATTGGCATTCAAAATATTGATGGTACCATTGCGACAACTCCACCCGATAGAAACACGAGTATTTGGGCAGCTACCAATGAAGCTTGGCGATTTTCCCCAAACGGAGTTCCCGTAACTTCTGTACAATGGAGAGATGAAAACAACACCCTAATTTCTACAGGTGACCAAATCACTATTTGCCCAGAACAATCTACAAACTACACAGCAACTGTTATTTATGATATGTGTGTTGGACCAGATATTATACTTCAAGACAATATAGATATAGAAATAGATTTACTATACCCTGTGGCTATAGATAATGAAATTGTGGTTTGTGACATAAATAGCATAGGAACCGAAATTATAGACCTAACAACTTACGAGCCTATTATGATTGGCACGCAAACAGGACTGATACTATCTTACCACAACTCTTTAGCAGATGCACAAACAGAAACAGCACCTATATCCAACCCAAATGCATATGTATTAACTAATCCAACGGAGACCATTTTTGTAAGATTACAACGCGGTATTGGTTGTTTTGATGTTGGAACACTTCTTATCAATTTAGAAGAAATAGCAACTTCTCAGCTTTCAGAAATAACGCTATGTGATACCGCAAATGATAATTCTGAAACTATTACACTTTCAAATTACACAAATCAAATTATTGGTACGCAAACTGGGGTAAATATATCTTATCATCTCACACAAAATGATGCCGATAATAACATAAACCCTATCGCTAATTTTACAGCTGCAAATGGAGATTCATTTTTTGTTAGATTAACACTACAGCCAGAATCTAATTGTCCTAATGTTGAAGAAATTAATATTAACCTGTTACCTGTACCAATCGTTGCCCCTATTGAGGTTACCTTATGTTCTAATATCGCCATTTATGATTTAACACAACACGAACCAGATGTACAAGCAAATAATACCGAAATCTTAAACTTCTCCTATCACTTATACCAAAGTTGGGCGCTAAACAATACCAATCCTTTTGATCCTTTACACGCTACAAACCCAATAGATCCAGAATACTATGTTTTAAATGGGATTACTCGTATTTGGGTACGTTCATATACCAGTTCTGGTTGTGTTGAAGTTTTTAATATTGATTTTATTTATATCGAAGGAGTAACGGTACAAAATGATACACAGGTAAGTTCTGGTACTATTTTCGATTTAACAAATTCTGTTACAGATATGGTCGCCGATTTAACCGGAATAACCTATCAATTTTACGACACTTTAATTGGTGCTCAAACTCAAAATCCTCTAAGTCTAATTTCTGATCCTGAAAATTTTGCAGTTACAAATCCTGACACAGAAGTTTTTGTTGTTTTTACAAATACCTCATCAGGATGTATTACCATTGGAGATATACAATTAGAAACTGTTAGTTTTAATGGGACCGCTAATGGTTCTTTTCAAGTTTGTGATAGCGCCAACGATATCGAGGAACTGGTTATTTTAGGTAATTATGACAGCGATTTAATTGTAGGTTATGACAATGCCCAATACATGGAAGTAACATACCATCTCTTACAAACCGAAGCAGATACCAATACAAATCCAATTACAGAAATTAATATTACCACTTTAACAACTATCTACGCAAGAATTGCTCTAGTTTTTGAAGGTATTGAAATAGATTTCACAGTTGAAGAAGTTACTTTAGATTTTCAACCCACCATATTATTAACACCTGTAACAGCTATTATTTGTGATGAATATTACAACAACCAAGAAATTCATGATATAACACAATATGAAACCCAAATTACACCAGCAACAGGCGCTACATTTTCTTATGAATACACAAATGGTACTGCTATAAATAATCCCACAACATTTAACATCATTGGACCAACCCAAGTAATCCATGTTTTAGTTACAACACCAGATGGTTGTACAACAGAAACAACAATTACTATTACATTTCATCCAGCGATTACCACAGCAACAGCAACAATTGAAGCCTGTGACGCCGATAATGACAATGAAGAATTATTTAACCTAAATGATGCTTTACCAAATGTAAACGCCAATCACACCAGCTATACAAACACTTATTATCATACATTATTAGAAGCACAAGTTGGTGACCCAACTACAGAAATTGCCAATCCATCAGCTTATTCTGTAACTTCAAATACAACGGTTTATGTTAGGCTCTACGATGCTGTAACAACATGCTATGCTACTGCACGAATAAACTTATCAATTATTCCTGTTCCTGAAATAATTTCAAATACAATAATTGTTTGTGATTTTGAAAATGATACTCTAGAAAACAATGTAGATTTATCCCAATTTAATTCTGAAATATTAGGAAGTCAAACAGGAGTAAATTTAACCTATTACAATTCCTTAGCTAATGCAAATAGCTTTACAAATCCAATTACAACAGCAACTATTACAGACACAACAACGTTATTTGTAAATCTTGAAGCTGCAGATAATTGTATTACTACTGGAGAAATAAATTTCAATTTACAAACCGCACCAATAGTAAATAACATTAGCGTTACGGTCTGTGATAATTTCATAGATGGTCAAGAATACTACAATTTAACGTTTAGCAATCCAGATATAATTTCTGACCCTTTAAATCATAATTTTAGATATTTCACCTCAGAAATTAATGCTATTAATAATAGCAACCCTATTTCTTCAAATTATTTAATAACAACGGTACCGCAAACTATCTATGTAAGAGTTAGGAACCTGGCAACTGATTGCTTTTCTATTGCAGAAATAGATTTAGATTTTACATTTCCAATTACTGTTCAAGACACAGAATTATCAGAATGTGATGATGATTTTAACCTTACTGAAGAATTTGATTTAACAATGGCAATACCAAATATGTTAGCCGATACAACTGGACTTGACATTACCTACTATTCTGATGAAGTTGCAGCACAAGCAGCCAACCCGTCGTTTCTAATTTTAACACCAGAAAATCACAATACAGCTTCGGAAACAGATAATGTTTTTGTGCGATTTGACAATGCCGCAACAGGCTGTTTCTCTATTGGCAAAGTTGTATTAAAAGCTTTAGCAACACCTAAATTAGTTGATAGTCATTACGCAATTTGTGACACCGATTTTGATGGGCTTTACACCTTAGATTTAAATGACTTAAATCCTCTAATAATTCAAGACCAAACCGGTTTAGTGTTTACATATTACACCAACCTAGTTGATGCAGAAGCCGAAAACAATGAGATAGTTAACACCTCTAATTACGCCATTCCAAACGATAATCACACTATTTATACTCGTGTTGTTAATCCGTTTGGCTGTATGTCTATTGCCACAGTTAACATCTCTATAAAAACCTCTGCAACTGTTGACGTTGTTACTGACGTTTTAGAAGCTTGTGATAATGATTTAAACACCTATGCGTTTTTTGATTTAACCACTTTTGAAAGCCAATTAACAACAGAACCCGGCGCTACTTTTAGATATTACAACACTGAAAATGATGCTAACTTAGAACAGAATGAAATATTAAATCCAACTACTCATGAAAATATAAACCCAAATTCACAGACCATTTTTGTTAGAGTTTCTGCACCTAACAAATGTGACAACATTACTTCGTTTGACATTGAAACCATTCATGTTACACCTCCTACACTCACTGAAGCCACATTTTGCGCAGGAACTTCTGTTATTTTAGATGTTGGTCCAGATTATGTTTCTTATAATTGGAGCACCTCAGAAAACACTCAAAGCATAGAAGTTGACACCTCAGGAACGTATAGCGTTACTCTAATAGACAGCAATGGTTGTACAGATACTTTTAATGTTGTAGTTACAGAACTTCCACTTCCAGAAGTTATTACTACAACAATTACAGAATGTGATTATACAGGAAATTCAGATGGTTTTATGGCATTTAACCTTCACGACTACGACAATCAATTAACAAACAACAATACAAACGTAACAACGCACTTCTACTTATCTCAAAATGATTTAAATGCTGATATCAACGAACAAAACCCAACGTTTACCAATACCACTAATCCACAAACACTATTTGTAAAAGTTATAGATAATACAACCCAGTGTTTTAATACAACAGAACTAACTCTAAATAGTAGTTTTATTGCTGTTTCTCCAAACACATATGCTATCTGCGACACAGATTTTGATGGTAATTACACCTTCAACCTCTCAGAATTAAACAATTTAGTGGTTGCTGATGTTACAGGTTTAACTTTTAAATATTATACGTCTCAAACAAATGCTGAAACTCAAAACGCACCAATAACAGGAGATTATACCATTCCACACAACAATCACGATGTTTTTGTTAGAGTTGAAAACAGTTTAGGTTGTTCTTACATTACTTCCGTTTTGGTTAGTCATAGAGCAGATGCCATTGTTAACAATGTTAGCGCTGTTTTAAATGCCTGTGATGATGATTTGGATACATTCACCAATTTTGATTTAACAACTTTTGAAAACATCGTTTCTACAGAAACTGGAGCTATTTACAGGTATTACAATTCACAATTGGATGCGATGTTTGAGCAAAACGAAATATTAAACCCTACAACGCATCAAAATATAACACCGAATTCGCAAACCATTTTTGTTAGAGTATCTGTTCTTGGTAAGTGCGATAATATTACATCGTTTGACATAGAAACCATTCACATTACACCTCCTGCACTTACCGAAGCTACATTTTGTGCCGGAACTTCTGTCATTTTAGATGTTGGTCCAGATTATGTATCTTATAACTGGAGTACGTCTGAAAACACACAAAGTATTGAGGTGAGCACAGCAGGAATTTATAACATAACCCTAATAGACAGCAATGGTTGTACAGATACTTTTAGTATTGAAGTTACTGAATTACCACTTCCTGAAGCCTATGATTTAGATATTTTATTATGTGATGACTATGGCACTAATGATGGTTTTATGTACTTCAATCTTCATGATTACGACGATCAATTAACTGGAAACAACACTAATGTCTCCACTTATTTCTTCCTATCTCAAACCGATTTAGAAACCAATGTAAATATTCAAAATCCAACATTTATAAATAGTTTAAATCCACAAACCCTATTCGTAAAAATTGAAGATAATACCACACATTGCTACAATGTGGCGCAACTGACATTAGAAACCAGTTTTATTCATTCTAATACAGCAATGCTTGAGCTTTGTGACGAATTAGATTCTGAAGATGGCCTGAATACTTTCGATTTATCATTAGCAAATGCAACAATAATTTCTGGATTACCTTCAGATACTGAAGTTATTTACTATAAAACTTATAACGATGCTGAATTGCAACAAAACCCACTAAATTTGACCTACACAAATACAGAACCCTATTTTCAAACTATTTTTTCGAGAGTTGAAAATGACTTTGGATGTTTCTCAATTGAAGACGTTACACTTATTGTTCATCCATTGCCTGATCTTAAAAGTGATGAAACCGTTATTTATTGCCTAAATTCTTATCCTAGTACTATTACGCTTTATGGTGGTATTATAGGTGATTCGCCAAGTAATTACTATTACGATTGGAGCACAGGAGAAAACACATCTACTATTCAAGTAAATGAAATAGGTGTTTATGCTGTTACTGTAACAGACACAGATGGTTGTTCAAAAAGCCGAAGTATTACGGTTGTTCCATCTAATAGCGCAACCATTGAACGTATTGATATTGTTGATGCTAGCGAGATTAACACTATAACAGTTTATGTTGATGGAGAAGGTGATTATGAATACGCTCTAGATGACGAATATGGCATTTACCAAGACAGTAATATTTTTACCAATGTACAAGGTGGCTTACACACTGTTTATGTAAGAGACAAAAATGAATGTGGTATTGTGAGTGAAACTATTTCAGTGATAAGTATTCCAAAATTCTTTACACCAAATAACGACACTGATAATGAATATTGGATTCCTGGCGGCATGTCTAGACATTTTCAGAATAATGCGACTTTACATATTTATAATCGTTATGGTAAATTATTAATACAATTAGATCCTTTTGGAGTGGGGTGGGATGGCTTATACAATGGAAATGTATTACCTACTTCTGACTACTGGTACACTTTAGAATTTACAGAAAACTTTAGTGGCAAACACAGGGTTTTACAAGGCCATTTTACCCTAAAACGATAAACGAAATTATTAGTTAAGAGTTTTAGGAGAAAAACAAATTTTAAAAATTGAATTTTACTTGGTTAAACTTTTAAGTAGTCTTAGTTTTACTTATCATAATATTCTATTCAAAATAATTTGAAAACAAAATGTTTAGACACCAAGGCAAAAGCAGAACATTAAAACATAATCTGCGAATTGCTACCATTTTGTCATTTGTAGCTGGGATTGTAAATGTAACTGGTTTTTTAGCTTTCAATCAATTAACAACAAATGTCACTGGCCATTTTGCACTTTTTATTAGTGATGTCGCTAATTTTGAATTCTGGAAAGGAACAATCTATTTTCTTTATATATTTTCCTTTCTATTTGGCTCTTTTTCATCAAGTTTTCTCATTGAGATATTTAAAGAAAACAAAAAACTAAATGTTTTTGTTATACCAACACTTATTGAATGTCTTATATTAATTTCAATTGCTATTGTAAGCAATATCACGGAAATAAAATACCCAGATTTAATTATATGTGCGCTTCTTTTTGCAATGGGACTTCAAAACTCTTTTGTCACAAAAATATCAAACGCTATTGTACGAACCACCCATTTAACAGGACTGTTTACAGATTTAGGAATTGAGTTGTCTCAACTTTTATTCTCCGTATATCGTCCACATAGAGATAAGATAAAATCAACTATCAAACTACGAATCTATATTATCTGTTTCTTCTTTTTGGGTGGAATAATTGGCGGATTTCTTTATTCAAGAATAAATTTAAAATTAAACACACTAATCTTTGGCGCAATAATTTTATTAATAAGTCTATTCTATGATGATTTCAGGTATGGTGTAATCCGAACTAAAAGAAAATACAATCAGAGAAAGCATAATAGCAGTATATTATAATATAGTACTTAGAACCAAGCAATGAGACACCTAAACAAAATCGGCCTCAAAAAGCAACCTAAAATGTTTTAAAAGCTTTCGTTTAACCTCAGCTTCGTCTACCCTTTCAACACCTAATTCATTATTTAAAGTTGTTACTGCTTTTCCTCTAATACCACAAGGAATTATATTATCAAAATAACCTAAATCGGCGTTCACATTTAAGGCAAATCCATGCATAGTAACCCAGCGGCTTGCTCTCACTCCCATGGCACAAATCTTTCTAGCAAAAGGAGTGCCTACATCTAACCACACACCTGTTTCGCCAGGACTACGCTCAGTTAACAAACCATACTCTGCTAACGTGCGTATAATTACCTCTTCTAAAAGACGTAAGTATTTATGGATGTCTGTAAAGAAATTATCTAAATCTAAAATAGGGTAACCTACAATTTGACCTGGTCCATGGTAAGTAATATCTCCGCCTCTGTTTATTTTATAAAATGTAGCGCCTTTTTCGGCTAACTGTGCTTCAGAAAGCAACAAATTAGATAAATCGCCACTCTTACCCAATGTATAAACATGAGGATGCTCTACAAAAAGAAAGTGGTTATCGGTTTCTAAACCTGCATCTTCCCTTCTATTTTTCACCTTAGTATCTAAAATAGCTTTAAATAACTCTTCTTGGTAATCCCAAGTAGCTTTAAAATCTTTAGTGCCTAAATCTTGAAGTTGTATCGTTTTATTCAAACCTTAATCTTCTAAAACAACGTTTAAATTCATTGAAGTCGCATCCTCTTTAAGCGTGCTCCAACCTACTTTGTAAGTTACTGTTTTACCATCTTCAGAAATCAATGCATTTTTATTAGAAACAGACTTTACTTTTCTTGGAAACGTATACACCAGTTTATAATACGATGTAGAGAAAATTTCTTCAAATTGCATTTCAAATTGTTTTGAAAAATCATTTTCATCAGCTTCTGTAGTCTCTCCTTCATTAGATTTTTCTTGCTCTACTACCGCATTAGGCATAAAACGGGTAAAAGTGTTGTCTTCAAAAGTATAAACCACCTTATCCACTTTAGTAAGTTTATCTAATTGTCCTTCAGAAGCATTTGCATCCTTACTCCCCATAGCCTTAGCTATTCCCATAGCATCGTCTACTTTTTCATTAATATTTTCTAATTCCGAAACAGCCTTAAATGATTTTTTTATATTAAAATCAAACACATCATTTTCTACATCCATACGAACTCTCATCTTCATCCCTCTAAGGTTTTCTAATTTAGCACGCTGTGTTTCAGAAAGGGTAGCAATACTATCTTTATAGCTTTCAAACAAATCATTAAACACCACAGTGGTATCAACTTTTTCTTCCTTTATCAGTGCTTCATTTGTCCTAGACCTGTTTTCGTTTGCATAATTCATTATTGGAGTAATATCAAAAGACGAAATATATTCTCCGCTCATATCATTATTAAACACAATTGATTCGGTCACACTACAGCTCGTTAGAAAGCCTGCAATAGCCAATAGTATAATAAGTTTTTTCATCAGTACTTTATTGCTTTTTTTTTAAAGTGCAAAGGTAATGATTTTATCGCTCTGGATTATTCAAAATAACCAAAGCTGCAATAACGCCGGGTACCCAACCGCAGAGCCACAATAAAAAAGTAATAAGAATTGAGCCACAACCTTTATCTAAAACAGCTAAAGGAGGACAAATAATAGAAAGAATAACACGCCAGATACTCATAATTCGTTTTGATGATTTGATGTAATTATAAGACGTACTTTAATTTAAAATGTTACATTTTTTATCAATTCTCGATATTGAAATCAAAATAAAATTATGTAGTTTCGTTTTATGCGAATAAAACTTCTCTTCGTTTTTTTAAGTATCTCTTCTATTTGTAAAGCGCAATATTCATTTTCGGGCTATACAAATCCTGAAGAATGGGATAGAGCGGTATACCTTTCTATTGTTGAAGATTACCGAAAAATGTCTGGTGTGTATTCTGAACAAATTATCGCTAAAACCACTGCTGATTCCTCAGGCTTTTTTGAGTTTAAAGGCAATATGCTAGATACTGAAAATCGTATTTATCGTATTCACGTAGATAAATGCTCCGATATTCAACAAGGTGTTAATCACTTTAATGGGCATTGTAGCGATAGCGAAGCACTGTTATTTATCGCAAAAAACACAGACACATTAAAACTGCCTTTTTCATTTGGAAATCAAGTATTTTGCAGAGTAGAATCTAACAATCCTAAAGCAAATGCATTTGTAAAAATAGACTCTCTAAAAAACGACATGCGTTTTGCCTATGGCGAGTTTAGAAGTGAGGCCAACCGTAAACTAAACAACAAAAAATGGTTTAAAACCCTTCAATACTTTGGTAAAGCTTTAGATGAGCCTTTAGCAGAACTTTATATTTACACGTATTTATCGGACCGAAGTAGTGATTTGCATAGCTATTATGTTGAAGACCTGAAACAAAACCAATATTACGACAATTTAAAAGCACGATTAGAAACTACTTATCCTAATGCACCATACACAAAACAGTATACTAATGAATTAGAAGCTGATCGTTATATGTTAGCTGCATCAAATGGAGAAACAGCATCAAATTGGAATGTTATACTCTACTCCTTTTTAGGATTATCAATTATTCTAAATCTATTTTTATTATATCACTTTTGGAAACGAAACCAATCTAAAATTGACGATTTAAAAGCTAAATTATCTAAACAAGAACAAGTGGTTTTAGAGCATTTGCTCATGGACAAAACCAACAAAGACATTGCTGAAGCACTTTTTTTAAGTGTAAGCACGGTAAAAACGCATACTAATAACATTTACAAAAAGTTAAACGTGCAATCTAGAAACGACGCAAAGTCTCTATTTACCAAATAGTTAAAAAATTCAACCTAGGTACTAGTACCAATTTCCAACCTTGTTTTTTCAACATTCACATCTTTATATGAGATGTTTGTTTTCATATTAATCATTTAAAATATTTATTATGAAACGAACATTAAACATTAGCATTCTTTTAATCTTTGCACTAAGTTTTTTTAACGCTGCACCAACCGAATTTGACAAATACGATGTAAAAGTTGCTATTTTAAAATTTAAAACTGAAGTTATTAACTACGGAACCATAACTCAAAATGCTGAAGGTAAGCGGATTTTCACATTTACCAATACTGGAGATGCTCCTTTGCTTATCACAAAAGTTAAAACAAGCTGTGGCTGTACAGTGCCAAGTTATTCAAAAGCACCTATACAACCAGGCGATCAAGGTGAACTAGAAATTAAGTACGACACCAAAAGATTAGGGGCTTTTACAAAAACGGTCACTGTTATTTCTAATGCAGAAGGCGGCAACAAAATCTTAAAAATCAAAGGAAATATAGTAGCCTCTAAATAATATTAAATATCTCATCGGTCTAATTGAGCTTGGTCAATAGCTATTTCATACAATACCTTTTAACTGAGCTCAAGAAGACAAACAGTATCAATCATAAAATTATCAAAAATGAAAACGACCATTTTAACCATCATAATCACATTAGTAACCGTATTTCACAGCAATGCACAACAACGCAATCAAGAAATAATAAAGGACGGAAAAACCCCTTATTTGCTTGGAAAAATTGATAAAACTGGTTTAGAAGGTGAAAATTACAGCTCTTGGTTCTCTAAAAATTATGCCGAATATGAAGTTAACACCTCCATAACTTCTTCTATTTCTTCTGAGTTAAAAAATTATGATATCACCCTTTTTATGGGCACTTGGTGTGGAGATAGTAAACAAGAAGTTCCCAAATTATATAAAGTTTTAGAAGCTTGTAATTTTCCTATGGATCAACTTACCGTTATTGCTGTAAGTAGAGAACCTAATATGTATAAACAAAGTCCACAACACGAAGAAGCTGGTTTAAATATCCATCGTGTACCTACCATTATTTTCAACAAAAACGGAAAAGAAATTAATCGAATAGTTGAACATCCCATTACAACTTTAGAAGAAGATATTCAGAATATCATCACGGTAAACAATTACAAACCCAACTATCAAATTGTTACTGCAATTGATAATATTCTAAAGAAAAAAGGAGTCAAAGGCTTAAAAAAGAAAGGTAAAAAATTACTAAAAACTCATAAAGATAAAGTATCAAGTATGTATGAGCTTAATACGTATGGATCACTATTGTACAGAACAGACCGAAAAGATGAAGCTATTGAAGTTTTTACCCTAAATACAAAGTTATTTCCAAACGAGCCAAGAACTTACATGAGTTTAGCTAATACTCTAGGGGTTTCTGACAAAAAATCTGAAGCGATAAAAATACTTGATAATGCTGTAAAATTGTTTCCCAACAATAAAGATCTCAAAGAAAATTTAAAGGTTATTAAATCTAACTAAAAAGGTACTCGTTAATTTTTGTAAAAAGTGTAATTTTGCAGCCACTTACCAACACTTGGTAAGTTTATAAAAATTAATAAGAATGCAACTTTCAGAACAAGAATTGGTAAGACGCCAAAAGTTAGAAAAGCTTAGAGCTTTAGGGATTAACCCTTATCCAGCGGATTTATTTCCGGTAAACCATACTTCAAAACAAATAAAATCTGATTTTGAAGACGGTAAACAGGTAATTATAGCTGGTCGTCTAATGGCAATTAACATTCAAGGAAAAGCGTCTTTTGCACAATTGCAAGATAGCGAAGGTCGTATTCAAGTATATTTTAACAGAGACGAAATATGCGAAGGCGAGGACAAATCGCTATACAATGATGTCTTTAAAAAATTATTAGACTTAGGAGATTTTGTAGGTATTGAAGGAGAACTTTTCACAACGCAAGTTGGTGAAAAAACCGTTATGGTTAAGAATTTCAAATTGCTAAGCAAAGCTTTAAAACCATTACCTATTCCAAAACAAAAAGATGGAAAAACCTATGATGCGTTTACAGATCCTGAACAACGTTACAGACAACGTTATGCAGATTTAGTGGTCAATCCACATGTAAAAGAAGTGTTTATTAAGCGTACTAAATTGTTTAATGCTATGCGTCAATTTTTTAATGATGCTGGTTATTTTGAAGTAGAAACACCGGTTTTACAACCAATTCCTGGTGGTGCTGCTGCGCGTCCGTTTATAACACATCACAACAGTTTGGATATTCCATTATATATGCGAATTGCTAACGAATTATATTTAAAACGTCTAATCGTTGGAGGTTTTGATGGTGTTTATGAGTTTTCTAAAAACTTCAGAAATGAAGGCATGGACAGAACACATAACCCAGAGTTTACAGCTATGGAAATCTATGTATCCTACAAAGATTACAACTGGATGATGGATTTCTGCGAACAACTATTAGAGCATTGTGCAATTGCAGTAAACGGAACGTCTGAAGCTACTTTTGGTGAACATAAAATCAATTTTAAAGCACCTTATAAGCGTATTACGATGCGCGATTCTATTTTAGAGTTTACAGGTTTTGATATTTACAACAAATCTGAAGACGACATACGAGCAGCTGCAAAAGCCATGCATATTGAGGTTGATGAAACCATGGGTAAAGGCAAGCTGATTGATGAAATTTTTGGTGAGAAATGTGAAGGAAACTATATTCAACCTACATTCATTACTGACTATCCTAAAGAGATGAGTCCGTTATGTAAAGAGCATAGAGAAAACCCAGAATTAACAGAGCGATTTGAGCTAATGGTTTGTGGTAAAGAAATTGCAAATGCCTATTCTGAGCTAAATGACCCAATAGACCAACGTGAGCGTTTTGAGCACCAATTAAAACTCGCACAAAAAGGTGATGATGAAGCTACCGAATTTATTGATCACGACTTTTTACGTGCATTAGAATACGGAATGCCTCCAACATCAGGTATGGGAATTGGCATGGACCGTTTAATTATGTTCTTAACCAACAACCAAAGTATCCAGGAAGTGTTATTCTTCCCTCAGATGCGACCAGAAAAGAAAAAAGTAGATTTAAGCGATAACGAAAAAGCGATTTTAGAAGTTTTAAAGGCAGAAAAACGTATGGACTTAAATGTACTTAAATCTCAATCGGGATTAAGTAACAAAGGTTGGGACAAAGGCATTAAAGGTTTAAGTAAACATGGATTAACAAAGGTTGAAAAAACCGATGACGGTTTATTTGTTCAAATGATATAACCTATGGTTACATGGCTAAAAAAACAAAAAACATATCTTTTAATAGGATATGTTTTTTTGTTACTAATTCATTTTGGTTTTAAAGACCACCTTTATGTTACCGGAATTTTGTTTTACGCATTTCCGTTACCTGTTTTAATTTTAGCCATATTTCCACTTTTAGCACTATTTTACAATAAAAAACGTATTCTATTTGCCTTATTAGGATTGATTGGTTTGCTGTCTTTTTTTTGGATTAACCATCAATATATCAATTATAACATTATTGATGCTAATTCAGCTAATTCAATACTTTTATGGAATATAGCCGACCAAAAAGATTATAATGTTGACGTTTTAAAGAAAACTTTAGAAACACAACGTATAGACGCGTTATTTTTTGTTGAAGTCCTACACGAAGACAATAATTTTAATGCCCAATTCACAAAAGAACTCAATAATTATAATATTGAATTTCTAGAGGGAAACATGATGGTGGCTGCCAAAAAAGGCATAACAGTTGTTGATTATATTGAAGAAAAAAACAATTACAAACTCAATCACTTAAAAATAGAAATAGGAGCAAACACGTTTGAAGTTGTTATAGTTGACATTTTTGCAAAACCTTGGCACAATAAAAAAAAGGCCTTTACCAAAATTTATAAATACTTAGAAAAACATAACATCGATATTATACTCGGAGACTTTAACACACCTTACGAAAGTATTTATTTTAATCATTTTAAAACCAATTATACATCTGCACGTAACTTTCAGAATGGATTTTCAGCTACTTGGCCTTACCCAATGCCTTTGTTAGAGATTGATCATATTTGGATAAGTAAGCAACTAAACATACTAAGTACAAAAAAGGAATTTTATTCAGATTCTGATCATGCTTTGCTTATTACGGATTTCAAGTAATAATGCATCCTTAAAGAACATACATTACAGACCTTCACATAAGAAATACCTACTTAAAGCAAAAAAAGCTAGCTAAATACTTAGTCTTTGAGATTACACTTTCTGAATTAAAAAAGAAATCTATAGCTAGACTGCTCTTTCTTATATTTAAGAATAGACTTCAAAATCACCTTTATTTTCGTTCAAAAAAAATTTATTACATTGCAACTGGCTATAAATTAGAAAATCACCCAGATGTTAAAAAAAGCTTGTTTGCTATTCTTATTCGTGAGTATCATTTTCTCATGCAATAATGACGATGATATTATTCCTGTTTGCGATACTGTAACTAACATATCATCAAACGCTATTACCAATAACTCTGCTACAATAACTTGGGAAACCACTAGCACTTCTGCAACTTATACCTTAGAGTATGGAGTTTCAGGATTTGCTTTAGGAAGCGGAACAACCATTTCCGAATCTGACACAGATGCTCAACTCATCAATTTACAAGCCAACACAACTTACGATGTCTACATTCAAACCGTTTGTAGCTCTAGTAACATCAGCCTTCATACTGACGTATATAGCTTTACAACAGCATTACCAAATGTAGCTACAGAATTCAAACCTATTTTATCTGAAATGAATTTGTTTGTCGGAAATCTAGAAAATTTACAAATAACCCCTTTAGCTTTTGAATATAATCTTAATACCACCTTATTTTCTGATTATGCTCACAAACAACGTATCATAGCATTACCAGAAGGAACAAGTATGGAGTTTGATGGAGATGGCTTGCCTATTTTTCCAGATCATACAGTAATAGCAAAAACCTTTTATTACAATACAGATGAACGCGACCTATCTTTGGGAAGAACTATTATTGAAACGCGTATTTTAATTAAATTAAATGGAGCTTGGGAAACTGGAGATTACAAATGGAACGAAGAACAAACGGATGCCGTTTTAGATTTAGCAGGAAGCACATTACCTATCACTTGGATTGATGCATCAGGCAGCTCAAACTCTACAACTTATAAAATCCCTTCAAATACAGATTGTTTTACTTGCCATAACAGTAATAATGATATTATACCAATAGGTCCAAAATTAAGATCTATGAATTTTGAAATCAATGGGGTGAATCAATTAGAGCAATTTATAAGTAACCAACAACTAACAGGCTTGTCAAGCAGTTCTTCTGTTAGAGTGCTTCCTAATTGGGAAGACACATCACTTCCATTAGAAACTAGAGCAAGGGCTTACATGGACATTAACTGTGCACATTGCCATATTCCTGGCGGTACTTGTGCAGACGAATCTACTTTAAATCTTGCTTTTGAAACACCTTTAGAAGAAAGCAATATTGTAGAACAAAGTGTTGTCATTGATTATAGAGTATCGTTTTATTCTGAAGGATTAAGCATGCCTTTTATTGGAACTACAATGCGCCATACAGAAGGTTTGAATTTAATTCAGGAATATATGAACACACTTTAAGACTCACGTTAAAAAAATACTAAAATCGGTTTTTATATTAACAGATTCTTAATAGAATCCGTATTTTCATCAAAATTTAATAAAAACCAACTATTTTGAAACACGTATCCATTAAGCTACTCTTTGTAGTTTCCGCGTTCCTAGCATTTTCTTGCTCTACTGCAAAAAAAGCTGGAAAATCAGGTAAAGACGCCAGTGCGATGGCTAAACCTCCAGCTAAAAAACCTGGAAAAAATGACCCTCAACCTTACAGCAAAATTATAACCAAAGACGCCAAAAGCGACAAAGGGTTATTTACGGTTCATAATGTAGATGACAAATTCTTTTATGAAATACCAGATTCTCTTTTCGATAGAGAAATGCTTATGGTTACACGTATCGCTAAAACAGCATCAGGACTTGGTTTTGGTGGAGGAAAATTAAGCGAACAAGTATTACGATGGGAAAAGAAAAACAAAAAAGTATTACTACGTATGGTATCTCACCAAGTAGTTGCTGCAGATTCTTTACCCGTACATGAAGCGGTAGTTAACTCTAACTTTGAACCCGTAATTGCTACTTTTCCAATTAAAGCATTAAGTAAAGATTCTTTAAACACTGTTATTGATGTTACAGATTTATTTTCAAAAGATGTTAAGCCGTTAGGCTTTCCTCAACGTGCTAGACAACAATATAAAATTTCACGTTTAGATGGTCAGCTTTCATACATCGAAAGTATTAAATCCTACCCTACAAACATTGAGTCGCGTACGGTAAAAACTTATGCTTCAGGTCAACCACCATCAAACTCTAATACAGGTGCGATTTCTATAGAAATTAATAATTCTATGATATTATTACCTGCAGTACCAATGAAGCGTCGTTATTTTGATGAGCGTGTAGGTTGGTTTACGAGTAATCAAACCGATTATGGTTTGGAAGATCAAAAAAGTAAAACTTTAGAATTTTTAGATCGTTGGAGATTAGAAGTTAAAGACGAAGACATCGAAAAATTTAAACGTGGAGAATTAGTCGTTCCTAAGAAACAGATTGTCTACTATATTGATAGAGCAACTCCAGAAAAATGGAGAAAATATCTTAAACAAGGTATTGAAGATTGGCAAGTAGCTTTTGAAGCTGCCGGATTTAAAGATGCTATTATCGCTAAAGATCCTCCTACTGTAGAAGAAGATCCAGAATGGAGCCCAGAAGATGCACGTTACTCAGTTGTACGTTATTTAGCATCACCAATTCCTAATGCTAATGGTCCTCACGTAAGTGACCCAAGAACAGGTGAAATTTTAGAAAGTGATATTAATTGGTATCACAATGTAATGTCATTATTACGTGGTTGGTTCTTTGTACAAACAGCTGCTATTAATCCAGATGCACAGAGCCCACAATTTAAGGACGAAGTAATGGGCCGTTTAATTCGTTTTGTTTCAGCTCACGAAGTAGGACACACTTTAGGTTTACCTCACAATATGGGAAGTAGTGTGGCATATCCCGTTGAAAAATTACGTGATGCAGAGTTCACTAAAAAGTACGGAACTGCACCTTCTATTATGGATTATGCACGTTTTAACTATATAGCTCAACCTGGAGATGAAGGTGTAGCTTTAATGCCAGACATTGGAACTTATGATAAATATGCTATTTCTTGGGGTTACAGACCTATTTTAGACAAAACTGCTGAAGAAGAAAAACCAATTCTTAACGAGTGGATTATGAAACATGCTGGTGACCCAATGTACCGTTTTGGACATCAACAAGCTGGAGATGTTGTTGACCCAAGTTCTCAAACTGAGGATTTAGGTGATAATGCCATGTTAGCGAGTGAATACGGTATTAAGAATTTAAAGCGTATTGTACCTAATTTAATTGAGTGGACTACAGAAGCTGGAGAAGATTATGATGATTTAGAAGAAATGTACGGTCATGTAATTTCTCAATTTAACCGCTATATGGGACATGTATCTAATAACATTGGAGGTGTTTACGAGCATTATAAAGCTGCCGACCAAGAAGGTCCTGTTTATACCGCTGTACCAAAAGCACATCAAAAAGAAGCGATGCAGTTTCTTCATGATAACTTATTTGAGACTCCAGAATGGTTAATTAACAAAGATATCTTTGATCGTATCGAGTTCACAGGTTCTGTAGAACGTGTTCGCGCCCTACAATCTAGAACAGTTAATAACATTTTGAGCTTAGGAAAAATGCAACGTTTAACTGAAGCTTATACCTTTGATAACAAAGCCTACTCTTTACCTGACATGATGAGTGATTTACGTTCAGGTATTTGGAGTGAATTACGTACTGGAAAAAAAATAGACACATACAGACGTAATTTACAACGTGCACATATTGATAGATTAGAATACTTGATGACAGCTAAAAACCAAACAGCAAGCAGAAGATCTAGTCCTTACGTTAAAGTAACACCAGTTAATACTAGCCAATCAGATATTAGAGCGGTTGTAAGAGCTGAGTTAAAAACTTTACGTAGTCAATTACGTTCTGCACGTGGTGGAGATACCATGAGTAGAATTCATATAGCAGATGCTATAGAACGTATTAATTTAATTTTAGATCCTAAATAATCTAGATGACAATACAACTAAAAAAAAGGCTTCAATTAATTTTGAAGCCTTTTTTTTTTAGTTTAAAATAGTTTGAATGGTTTTATGATAGTCTTCAAACTCAATCAAATTATTATGAGCAGCACCTTCTACAGTTACAAAGCTTAAGTTTTCAATATTTAATTCTGAAAGCTTTTTTCCTGAAGCATAAGGTACAACAGCATCATCAGTACCATGAATAATTGTTATTGGGCATTCCGACTTTGGTAAAAACTGATAGGTTGGAAAATGATATTTTAAAACTTGTTTTACCGGTAACATAGGAAACCTGTCTTTTGCAACATCTAAAATACTGTAATAAGGTGTTTCTAAAATAAGTTGTTTAGGATTGTTTTTTGAAACTAAATAGGATGCAATTCCCGTTCCTAATGATCTGCCATACAAGGTAATTTGATTTTCAGAATACTGTTCTAAGAGGAAATCATAACAATATTGTGCATCTTTATATAAAGCTTCTTCACTTAATTTCCCTGTACTTTTCCCATACGTTCTATAATCCATTATAAATACGTCGTATTGCTGAAGTACAAAATATTCTGCTATAGCTCCCCAACGACTTAAATCGCCAGCATTACCATGAAAATAAAGGATAACACCTTTTGGGTTTTTAGCTTTAAAATGAAGTGCATTTATGCTTGTACTTTCATCTGTTTTAAGGAATAATTCTTCAAAATCATGATAAAACTGATACTGGTAATTTTGCGCCAACCTACTAGGCATAAACAATAATTTTTCTTGAAAAAAATAAAGTACAGATCCTATCATAACAAATATGCTTAAAAGTACAAGTATAAACACTTTAAGGCTTTTTTTTAATTTTACTTTAATGGTAAATGCCATTTGTTTCTTAATATTTAATTATCAAAAACATTTCAATACCCCTTCAAAATGGAAAGTCTAAAAGCAATAAACTATAAAAAGTATTTTAAAACCTCGCAGCACTATATAATGCTGCAAGGTTTTGGGTTATTATCTAACCTATCATCAAAACTAATCTTCGTCTTCTTTTGCCGCTAGTTCATTATTTATATAAGCCACATCTCTGGTATTTTTCTGTACAGCAATAGCCGAAAACAAACTTAGAGTAAATGACATAGCGTAAAACCCTTTTTCACTTAATTCTAAATCGGCATTCCAAAGTCCAATAGTTAATAAAACAATAGATGCAATGGATGTAAACCAACTAATACCAAAATACATCTCTGTAACTTGAATACCTTCTAGTTTGTCCCTAACTGCTTTTTGAACTGAAATTACAGAAAACAATCCAAAAAGGAGAATGGTAAAATAATAGCCTTTTTCATTAAGCATCATCTCTGCATTCCAAAGCCCAACACAATAAGCAACCATACCAATAAGTAAAGCCGACCATGAGGCACCAATAAACGCTGGTGTTGGCTTATGGTTATACACTTTCTTTTCTTTCTTTTTTGAATTTAGATTTTCTTCGTCTTTTAACGATACTGTTGTTTGATAATTCATCTTGTTTGGTTTTAATGATTATGAAGCAAATCTCAGATAAAAGTCAATATTTATAAAACAACAATCACAACAAAACTGACGATATATTTAATATACAAACATAATAAATTACTATATTCACTGATTAATTAAATAATTTAATGACGATTAAATGATAGAAATAAAATCAATCATCAATACATTAAGTACTGAAGATCATCAGAAATTTGTAAATTATCTTCAGCAAAAGAACAAACGCAAAGACACCAAAAACATTCAATTATTTAAATTACTAGCCTACTCTACCTATGATTCAAAAGCTATTTGCAAACAACTCTATAAAGTAGATAAAAGTAATGCTTACCATGCGCTTAGAAAGCGACTATTACAATCCTTAATAGATTATACTGCCAATAAAAACCTTGAAGACGAGAACTCTATTGACATGCAAATTGTTAAATACATCTTAGCATCACGTACATTTTTACTTCAAAATAATTTCAACATTGCTTATAAAATTTTAGACAAAGCAGAACGCCTAGCAGATGAACATTCATTGTTTGCCATACGCAACGAAATTTACCATACTAAAATCCAATATGCTCCAAATTATCCTAAAATAAATCTAGAAGACTTAATAAATAAGCAAAAAGCAAATCAGAAAAAACATCAATTAGAAGATCAACTCAATATTGTATATGCAAAACTGAAATCTATACTAAATAAAGTAGCCTACCAAGGAAACGTCATCGACTTTGAATCTGAGCTTGAGCACTTGTTAAAAGCACATCATATTAAAATTAACACATCACTTTCTTTTAAGTCTTTATATCAGATTTTAGCGATTGCTAACATTTCGGCTTTTGTCACAAAAAAATATTACTCTATTGAAAGCTTTGTGATGAAAAGTTATGATATTCTCAAACAAAAAAAGGAAACCGACAAGCAACTTTTTTATCAAATTGCAATCGTTTATATCATTGCCAACACGCTTTTTAGAAACAAAAAATTTGAAACGTCCCTACTCTACATCAAAGAGATGGAACAGTTAATGCAACTTAAAAAAGGGGCTTACTATAAAACTTTCATCTTAAAGAAAACTTTAGTTGAAGCCTTAAACCTTAACTACAGTAATAAACAAAATGAAGCTATTGCCTTAGTTGAAAAACACATAACTAAAAAACATAAGGATACAGAAACTTTATTAGACTTACAGCTGACTTGCTTTATGTTTCATTTCCAAAGAGAAGACTTTACAAAAGCCAAATCTATTTCATCTAAATTTTATCATTCAGACCAATGGTATAAAGAAAAAGCAGGGATAGATTGGATAATCAAAAAAAACATAGCAGAACTTTTATTATATATAGAATTACAAGAAGATGATTTGTTCTTTTCACGATTAAAAAGTTTTAGACGTCGTTATTCAACGTATTTAAAAGAAATAGGGCAAACCAGAATCCTTCAATTTTTAAAATTCGCAGAACTATACTATATAAAACCAAAATCGGTTACAACAGAAGATTTTAAAGATCAATTAGAAACAACTTTTGAATGGATTACAATTCACGAAGAAGATATCTTTGTCATTAGCTTTTATGCCTGGTTAAAAAGCAAAGTTGAAAACAATACGATATACCTAACCACACTACAGTTACTAAACTCATAATGTTAAATTCTGTGTTAAAAAAAACGACGGCTTTAAACGTTTTAAATTTAATAGCGTCTAAACTAGTATAACACAAACATATAAACAACATGAAAAAATTAGTAATTATTGCCCTAGCATTTGTAACCTTAAATGGTTTTGCACAAAAAAAAGAACATGACAAAAGAGACAGAGCGCATACTTCTGATTTAAGAAAAGACATGACTCCAAATGATATTGCAGATTTAAAATCTAAACAACTGACTTTAAAATTAGACCTAACAGATGCACAACAACAAAAAGTACACAAGCTAATTTTAAAGCAAGCTGAATCAAGAAATAAGGCAAGAGAAGCGCATAAACCTAAAGAGGGAGAAAAGAGAGAAAAGCCTTCTAAAGAAGAACTCGTAAAGATGCAAAATCAAAGATTAGATGATCAAATAGCAATGAAACGTGAAATGAAATCTATTTTAACTGCTGAACAATACGCTAAATATGAAAAAATGGAGCCTAAAAAGCACAAAAAAAGAGGCATGCGTAATAAAAATAGAAGCAAAAAATAGATTATTTCACTAAAAAAGTATCGGATAGTCGATACTTTTTTATTTTGTTGAATAAAATTATTACTTTAGTAACCAATTATAATTAAATAATCCATAATGAAAAAAGTAATAACCTTGTGCTTATTTGTATTTGCACTATTTCTTGGAACTCAAACTACTGTAGCACAAAACAGTAAAATAGAAATTAATAAAGAAATAAATGCTAAGGCCGCTACAAAAACGGAAGCTTTAAGAAAACATATAAAGTTTGACAAAGAACAACGTAATGAAATTTATTCAGCTTTAAAGGCATACGAACAAAGTAAAGTTCGTATTAGTAACAATCCTGTAAGCGAAGATGAAAAAGCAAAAATAGAAAAACAGTTAAACGACAAGATTAAAAAGATTTTATCAGAAGAACAATTTGAACGCTATTTGACTTTTGAATAGGCGTCTTGATAAAAAAGTTTAACAACTCATAAAAATTAAATCAGATCATTCATTTGTTCTGGTTTTTTTTTATTTTCAAAAAAGCGAAGAGGTGTTATATTTACAATTTATTAGATTAAAGATATTGGGTTTACACCAATAATTAAATTCTGCATTTCAAATAATCAAATAAAATATTTTACATTATTTGTAACATTTTGATAGTTTGTTACGTATAATAAAAGCAGCATGTTGTTGCAATAAAATTGCACAAATCTTAAAATTAAATGAGACAGCTTAAAATTACCAAGCAGGTAACCAATAGGGAAACTGCATCATTAGATAAATACTTACAAGAAATTGGCAAAGTAGACCTTATTACAGCAGATGAAGAGGTTGAATTAGCTCAACGTATTAAAGCTGGTGATCAGCTTGCTTTAGAAAAATTAACAAAAGCAAACCTACGTTTTGTTGTATCTGTTGCAAAACAATATCAAAACCAAGGGTTAACATTACCTGATTTAATTAACGAAGGTAATTTAGGTTTAATTAAAGCTGCACAGCGTTTTGATGAAACACGTGGGTTTAAATTTATATCTTATGCTGTTTGGTGGATTCGTCAATCAATACTTCAAGCTTTAGCTGAACAATCTCGTATTGTACGTTTACCGTTAAACAAAATTGGTTCTATTAATAAAATAAACAAAACCTTTGCTTTTTTAGAGCAAAGTCATGAACGACCACCTTCTGCTGAAGAAATAGCTAAAGAATTAGACATGACGATTAACGATGTTAAGGAGTCAATGAAAAATTCTGGTCGTCATGTAAGTATGGATGCTCCTTTAGTAGAAGGAGAAGACTCTAACTTATATGATGTACTTAGAAGTGGTGAATCACCAAATCCAGATAGAGATCTATTACACGAATCGTTGCGTACTGAAATTGAACGTGCTTTAGAGACCTTAACACCTCGTGAAGCCGATGTAATTCGCTTATATTTTGGCCTAGCTAGTCAACACCCAATGACTTTAGAAGAAATTGGAGAAACGTTTGATTTAACACGTGAACGTGTTAGGCAAATTAAAGAAAAAGCAATCAGACGATTAAAACATACGTCTAGAAGTAAAATATTAAAAACATATTTAGGTTAGTTTTTTGTATATTTAACGACCAACCTAATGAAAGCAACAACAGTTACAAAACATAACTGTTCGTTTTTTGATTGATGAAAGAACCCACGGCTGATTACCGTGGGTTCACTTTTTTAAAATAGTCAGTAACGACCCTCTGTCACTTTGTAGTATGACTCTTTTACTTAGCTATAATTAAATTACACAGACGATACTAAATAGAGAGAGCTACAGCTCCTACTCCCTAAATTATCCATTCAATAGTGAAACCACAGTATTATCTTCAGCATAATCTTCCTTTTTTAATTACCTTTGCTAAAACCTAAAACAACCTCATAAAATGGCTTCAAAATTAATTGCCCCATCAATGCTAGCTGCCGATTTTGGCAATCTTCAACGTGACACAGAAATGGTAAATAAAAGTGATGCTGATTGGTTTCATATTGATGTTATGGATGGTCATTTTGTACCAAATATATCTTATGGTATGCCTGTAATTTCAGCCATCAAAAAACACGCTACAAAACCATTGGATGTGCATTTAATGATTGAAAAACCGGAGCGTTATATTGAAGAATTTGCAAAAGTTGGTGCTGATATTATTACGGTTCATTACGAATCTACGGTTCATTTGCACAGAACTTTAAGACAAATTAAAGATGCTGGCTGTAAAGCAGGTATTGTACTTAATATTACAACCCCTCTTAACGTTTTAGAAGATATTTTACCAGAATGTTATATGATTTTATTAATGTCTATAAATCCTGGTTTTGGTGGTCAAAAATTTGAAGACATCACTTATAAACGCATAAGAAACCTTCGTCAAATGATAAATGAGCAAGGTTTAGACACGCGTATTGAAGTTGATGGTGGTGTTACTGATAAAAACATACAAAAGTTAGTTGAAGCTGGCGCAGACACCTTTGTCGCTGGTAGTCATGTTTTTAAAAGTGATAACCCAACAGCAACTATTAAAACATTAAAGCGTTTAGCCAATTCATAAAAAATGCGCATTTAGCGCATTTTTTTTTATAATTGTTTCAATAAATAATTGATTAAATCTGTTGTAGTAACAATTCCGACTAAACGTCCTTTATCAACTACTGGTAGTGCGTGAAATTCTTTTTCAGCTAAAATTTTAGCCACTTCTTTTATAGTCGCATCAGAAGGTATAGTAACTACATTCTTAGCCATCACCTGGTCTATAGTAAACATGTTGTAAACCAAGGTTTCTATTTCAGTTTCAGTTTCATCTACAGCATCTGCAAAGCTAATTCTTAACAAATCGGTATAGCTTAACATCCCAATAATTACTCCTTCATTAACAACAGGAATGTGTCTAATTTTATGGCGTTTAAATAAAAGCTCTGCTCTTTCAAGATCATCCTCTCTATTGAGTGCAATAATATCAGTTGACATTATTGTAGAAATTAATGCATTATTTTTCATGTCTTTTGGTTTTATAATTCACTATTAAAAGTAGTTTATAAAGCCTTTATAAAGTATGACAAATATCACATTGCAAAAAAGTGACTAACCATATTCAAAAGTTAGTCTTTAGTACCATAGCCATAATTGTAACCATAATTGTAGCTATACCCATAAGATCTACTTGCGCCTACACTATTAATAACATAAGCTACATTTTTTAACTTACCTGTTTCTGTTAAATCTTTAGAGAATTTTAATAAATTCTTCTCTGTATAATTAGCTCGTGCTAAATAAATTGTAGCATCAGCTAACTGAGAAATTAACATGGTATCTGTGACTAGTATTGTTGGTGCTGTATCTACAATAATATAATCGTACTCTTCTTTAGCTTCTTCAATAAGCTTCTTAAAACGACCATTGGTTAATAAATGTGCTGGATTTGGTGGTATAACACCTGATAAAATAATTTGATGATTAGGATGCTTATCAAAACCATTAATTAAAGCATCTCTCCAATCATAATTAGTATCATGAAGATAATTAGATAATCCTGGCTTATGCTTTTCTTCATGAATATGCGTGTGAATCTGTGGATTTCTTAAATCAGCTCCTATTAATAATACTTTCTTATTAATACTAGATAAAGCTAAAGACAAATTAACACTTACATAGGTTTTTCCTTCCCCTTTAATTGTAGAAGTACAATAAATTACCTTTCCTTTTCCATCGTCTTTAATTGGCAAAATATAATCCACATTAGAACTTAAAATCCTAAAAGACTCTGCTAAGGCTGTACGTGCATTTGGGTCATCGAAAATGATTTCAGTGGCATTTTTCACATCTGGAATCTCACCAATGACTGGTATTTTAGAGTTTATTTTTGTTACATCTTCTTTGCTATGCAATTTAGTATCTAACATAAACATTAAGTAAAGTATGCCAAAAGGAATTAAAAGTCCTGCTAAAAATGCTCCAGCATAAACAATATTAGATTTTGGAGAAATAGGCTTTGCTCCTGACAAAGCATATTCAACGACTTTAATAGAAGGCTCTGTAATAGCTAAATTAATAGCTGCCTCTTCTCTTTTTTGCAATAATAAGAGATATAAACTCTCTTTAATTTTTTGTTGACGATCAATAGCTCTTAATAGCTTTTCTTTTTCGGGAATTTGAGCTACTGTACCACTAAATCTACTATTTCTTAAACTCAATTGTTGACGTGACACCTCTAACTGGTTAGAGTATGTTTCTATTGACCTATTTAAATTAGCCTTTAAGCTTTCTACTTGATCTACGGCTTTCTTTACCAATGGGTTATTAACTCCACCACTACTTAAGTATTTATCTCTGTTAATAACAGCACTATTATAGTCTGCAATAAGCACATTAATGCTAGAGTTAGCAATACCAATATTAGACGGTAATAAATCAGATTCAGAATTATTTTTTAATGAATTAACTAATAATTTAGATAGAGTTAATTGATGTTCAATTTGAAAGAGTTCCTCGTCAGATTGTGCGCGTTGTTCTAAACCTAATCCTGCATCTGCAGTAATATCAACGATATTATTTCTTTGCTTAAAATTCTGACGATCTACTTCAATAGAATCTAATTCTTGTGCTAGAAACACAAAACGGTCATCAATAAAATCTAAAGTTCGTTTTGAAATTAACTGTCTATCATATATACCATCTCTATCAAACACATCCATTAAGGTGTTTAATATTTTCTCTGAAAGTTCTTTACTCTCGCCTTTTACAATCAATTTAAGTAAGTCGCTCTGTTCTCCTATAGCTTCTACCGCTATTTTAGATTTTAAACTTAACGCTACATTTTTTATAGGGCTAAAATTTATGATATAGGTCTTACCAATAATATCAGATTCTAATACTTTTGAATTAAAGCTTAATTCAAAAGGTAAATTGAACTCACTATCTACTGTTGAATATTCAGCAAAAGAAAAGACCTTTTCAGTATTAAGATTCGTAATCTCGAATCCCTTATCTCTAACTTTTAACTTATAAGATACTGTTTCTGTAATACTGTCTGGTTTAATTATTTGCTTAAAACTAAATGGCAAGGCTTCAATCTGTGAAGTTTGAATCGTACCTTCCTCATAAAAACTCGTGTTTAAATTGAGTTCTCTTACCACACGATTCATTATAAGGTAAGAGGTTAAAATCTCTATTTCATTCTCTAAATTTATATTACTTCTTTTAAAAATGAAAGCCGAAGTAGGTAGTTCTAAACCATCAGATTCATCCAATATCTTTACTTTAGAATAGGTCTCAAAAATACGAGGCGTATACCGCAAATAAATATAGGAACTAATTAAAGTAATTGCTAGAGTTAAAACAAACCAAGGCCAATAGCGTAAATAACGCTTGAGTTCTTGTTTAATATCGATGCTATCCTCTTCTTGTAAAGAAAAATTATTAAATGAGTTATCCATATCGTTATCGAGACAATAAAATAGTTATACTAAGTGCTAAAGAGGCTATTGTTAATACGGTGCTTATGTCCTTAACAAAACCAGCATTCTTTACCCTAGGATTGTTTGGGTTAACCACAATAAAGTCATTGGGTTTTACAAAATAAAACTCACTATTCATAAACTCTGCAGACGTGAGGTCTACGTGAGTTATCTTACGTACACCATCTACCTCTCTAGTCAATAGAATATCATCTCGTTTTCCATTTATGGTTAAATCACCAGCATAACCTAAAGCTTGAATCAATGTCAAGTTTTGATCTGTATAATTAAAAGTTCCTGGCTGATTGACTTCTCCTAATATAGTTACTTTGGCATTAATTAAACGCACATTAACTCTTGCATCGGAAAGATGACCTTCACTCATTAATTTATGACTAATAAAAGCTTCTAGCTCTTGCGTTGTTTTATTTTTAGTAGATATTTCACCTAGAATAGGTAACTCAATAGTTTGATTAAGAGTAACCACATAACCATTTAATTGCAAAAGCTCTAAATTTTGAGGCTGAGCGCCTTGCTCAATATTTTTATTATAAGGTAATGCCGCTAAAGGCTCTAGACTTCCTATAGTTATTTTTAAGATATCATTAGGCTGAATATTTACAGGTTGATATGGTATAGAACTTCCTTTCTTCGCCTCTATATCTTGTAAATAAAGTATGTCTTTTTTAGGAGCACAAGACGCTAAAATAAAAAGACTTATTAAGCCTAATGTTTTAAAATTCATTGAAATATATTTTTTTTATAGTTGGCAAATATAACTGCATTTAAGGTAGTAGCAAAACCTTAACTCTAATTAACCTACTTCATTTTCAGTAATCTTGGAACTATTTTTAATTTTATGCAATCCAAATGGGATAAGATATAGGGCAATTCCATACAGTAAAAGACAAAGTATCTGTATATTCAGGTCAAGATGTAACATGTTAAAGGCAATGCACACAATAACAAAATTAATACTACAAATTAAAATGGTGGTCATTAAATGGCTATAACCAATTTTAATAAACCAATGGTGAATATGATTTTTATCGGCCTTAAATGGACTTGTTTTATGAATCACAATTCTAATAAAGAAAATACGTAACGTATCAATAAATGGGTAAAACAGTAAAGCAAAAGCCAACGCTGGAGATGCTTTATAATAGTCTGACGCTTCATCTACTTGAGCCATATTAATAAAACTGATAGTAAAAAACGCTAATAAAAACCCCACAATCATTGACCCTGTATCTCCCATAAATATTTTTTTACTTAAAGAGAAATTAAATCTAAGGAATGCCAACAACGATCCACAAAGCGCAATAGCAATAGTCGCTAAGCTTAGGTCTTCCGCATTTACAAATAGATATACAAATATAGCACTTACGGTTAAGGCTATAGTGCCAGCTAAACCATCTACCCCATCAATAAGATTATAGGCATTTATAATTAATATATATACAAATAGTGTAAACCCAACAGAAACCCAATAAGGCAAAGTATTCACATCCAAAATACTTGAAAAGCCAATAATACGAGTATCTGTAAAAACAATAAGTAAGCTCGCTACAAAAAGTTGTCCCACCATTTTTTTACCAGGAGACAAAATAGTAAGGTCATCTTTTAAGCCTAAAAAAAACAAGACTGTTAAGCCACCCATTACTAAAAGTAAAACTTTAGTATTTAGAAAAGCTCCTACTATAGTTATCACAACTATAACCCCTAAAAAGATACCAATACCACCTAAAGTAGGTGTTTTAGTAGAATGCAGACTTCTACTATCTGGCTCATCCATTAAGTGTTTTTCGTTTGAAACATATAAAATCGCAGGAAAAGCTCTATAGGCCATAACAAAAGCCAATACAAAGGCTGCTATTAACCAAATAACAGCATTGTCTCCAGGACTAAAATTATCTAGTAGTGTTTTTATCATAAGAGGATGATGTACTTTTATTATAATCCATTAATAGCTAGGCGCAAGATACAATTTTATTGTTTAGACCATAAATTTCAGACTAAATAAGCTTAAAATATATCAGTATGAATTATTGTTAAATTATTTCAACTTTTTTAAACATTCCACAATTCGATGAGCCGTTTTACCATCCCATAATGGGATCTCATTTCCTTTTTTCCAATTACCTTCAAATAAAGTGTCTAAATATGGCTTTAATTTTTCAGGATGCGTTCCAACCAACTCATTAGTCCCTAAGGTAATCGTTTCTGGCCGTTCGGTATTATCTCGCAATGTTAGACAAGGCACTCGCATAATTGAAGCTTCTTCAGTGATTCCTCCAGAATCCGTGATGACCGCTTTTGCTCTTTCTACTAAAAAATTAAATTCTAAATAACTTAATGGCTCTACGGTATGTAATCTTGAATGACTAATATTAAGACGTTCTAAAATTTTTGCTGTTCTTGGGTGTACAGGAAAAACTAGTGGTAAGTCTTGCGTATTAGCTATAATTTCATCAATCATATCTTTTAGCTGTGACTCTTCATCTACATTAGCCGGTCTGTGCAGTGTCATTACGATGTAATTCCCTTCTTCTAATCCTAATGTGTTCCAAACTTTAGGTTGTGTAAAATTTGGACGCTGCTTTAACAAGGTATCAATCATGGTATTTCCCACGAAAAATATCTGATTATCTTTTACACCACTTTGCTTCAAGTTTGTATTCGCTGTTTCTGAAGTTGTAAAAAAGTAGTTCGTAATACTATCGGTTACCAATCTATTAATTTCTTCAGGCATAGACCAATCGTCAGAACGGATACCACCTTCGACATGCGCTACTTTGGTGTGTAATTTCTGAGCGACCAATGCACAAGCCATTGTAGAGGTTACATCTCCAACCACAAGAACCAAATCAGCAGGATTTGCCATTAATTCCTTTTCAAAACTAACCATAATTGCCGCCGTTTGCTCTGCTTGTGTACCACCACTGCACTCTAGATTAACATGTGGCTCAGGAATTTCTAATTGCTCAAAAAAGCTACCAGACATATTTTTATCATAATGCTGACCTGTATGCACTAAACGATAATCCATATCTCCATGGTCTTGTTTTGCTTTTTGAATGGCATGGATTATTGGTGCTATCTTCATGAAATTAGGTCTAGCCCCTGCTATAATTGTAATTTTGTACATGGTTAACTTTTTACAAATTTGGTATTTATTCTATTACTAATAATTTTAAATATTGATTTTATATCTGCTTGACCCGAGGTTTACCCGAGGCACACCCGAAGGAGCTCCTTATAACATCTGCGATATAGTTTGGCAATTTACAGCATAATACACACTTAAAAACCTCCTTAACTTTATGATAATATTAAAACTATTTATTAAGTAATAAAGACTTTTTAAGAGCTGTTTTAAACATAAAATTGCCCCCAATTAATATCTATTTAAATGCAAATTAACAAAAAAACGGACTAAATGTATCTGTCTTTTTATTCTAGAGGGCTGACTTATCAATCTATAAGTCCACTCCATATTATTTTTCACCCACCATTCTGGTGCACGCTTTACATTGCCTGTAAACACATCAAAACTTCCACCTAAGCCCTGATAAACGGCTTGATGCTCTTTTTGAATACGTTCCATTAACAACTCTTGCTTTGGCGACCCCATGGCTACAAAAACCACATCTGGATTGTGCTTTTTAATATCTTCTATTAAAGCTAATTCTTCAGCTTCCGTTTTAATGTAGCCGTTTCTATAGTTACAAATGGTAATGCCGTTAAATTGGGCCTTCAGTTTTTCTACTGTTGTATCAATGACCTCTTGTTTTCCACCAACTAAATAGAACGATTTTGTCTTATAATAATTAGCAACAACATCTAACCATAGTTCACAGCCAGGAATCTTAACTACTTTATCTATTCCTTTTTTCTGTAAAGCCCAAACCGCTCCAATACCATCTGGATAGCCCATATTTCTATTGATTAGCGCTCTACTTTCGTCTGTAGCATGAAGAATTTTCTCTGCATTAACAGCCACCATAATTTTATGGTTATCAAAGGCATATTGCATTAATTCTTTTCTGGATGTTGGAGCAAAAGTCATTACTCCGTTTAAGGACTTAGCCTCCATATTATTTAGATTTTGTTTCTAGTAAGTAATGCGCCATAGCGTTAAACATAAAGGCATTAGACCACCGCATATAGGATATTTTAGAACTCATGCCTTGTCTATATTGATAATAAAAGTAGCCTTTTTTATGTTGCATATTATCTATAGTCCAATGTAACACTTTAGAAAGTAAAGCCTTATTAGGTTGAAAAGCTTTCATCTTAGATAAGGTTACAATGACTTGTGCTGG
>Ga0193951_1000046_pt1 | contig 47663 bp, 26 predicted proteins | sample BB_2_MG_FD_140370 | JGI IMG/M metagenome (GOLD analysis project Ga0193951, IMG submission 140370) | Microbial mat bacterial communities from the Broadkill River, Lewes, Delaware, United States - BB_2_MG | ecosystem: Environmental > Aquatic > Freshwater > River > Microbial mats | place: USA...
TACGATAGCATCAATTTCATCGCCTTTCTTATAATCACGAACAGCTTCTTCACCGCCAGCCCATGAAATATCAGATAAGTGAACTAAACCATCTATGCCGCCATCAAGACCAATGAAGATACCAAAGTCAGTAATTGACTTGATTTTACCTGATACTTTGTCGCCTTTGTTGAAGTTTTTAGCAAACTCTTCCCAAGGGTTAGCGATACATTGTTTAAGACCTAAAGAAATACGACGACGTTCTTCGTCAATTTCTAATACTAGTACTTCAACAGTGTCACCTAAGTTAACAACTTTAGATGGGTGGATGTTTTTGTTAGTCCAATCCATTTCAGAAACGTGAACTAAACCTTCAACGCCTTCTTGGATTTCAACGAAACAACCGTAGTCAGTTAAGTTAGTTACACGACCAGAAAGTTTAGAACCTTCTGGGTAACGGTTAGCAATTGCTACCCATGGATCTTCGCCTAACTGCTTCATACCTAGAGATACACGAGTGCGCTCACGGTCAAATTTCAATACTTTAACTTGAATTTCATCACCAACATTTACGATTTCACTTGGGTGCTTAACGCGTTTCCAAGCCATATCTGTGATGTGAAGTAGGCCGTCAATGCCACCTAAGTCAACGAATGCACCGTAGTCAGTAAGGTTTTTAACGATACCTTTAACTTCTTGGCCTTCTGCTAATGACTCTAGTAATTCATCACGTTCTGCACTGCCTTCAGCTTCGATTACAGCACGACGTGAAACAACAACGTTATTACGCTTTTGGTCAAGCTTAATAACTTTGAATTCTAAATCTTTACCTTCAAGGTGAGCTGTGTCACGTACTGGACGTACATCAACTAATGAACCCGGTAAGAAAGCGCGAATATTGCTAACTTCAACCGTGAAACCACCTTTAACTTTACCGTTGATAACACCGATAATAGTTTCTTTTTCTTCGTAAGCTTTTTCAAGTACTTGCCATGCTTCGTGACGTTTAGCATCGTCACGTGAAAGTATAGTTTCACCGAAACCATCATCTGTAGCTTTAAGCGATACATCTACTTCATCACCAACAACCGCTTCAACTTCGCCAGCAGCGTTTTTGAATTGGTCGATTGAGATTACACTCTCAGATTTAAGACCAGCGTCAACAATTACGTTGTCTTTGGTTACTTTAACGATTGTGCCACGGATAATTGAACCCGGGCGAGTTTCGATTTCTTTTAAACTTTCTTCAAAAAGTTCTGCAAAATTTTCCATCATAACTTGTCTATTAACTCAGTTATTAATCCAGTCAACATCATTGTTTCATGGGGTTATTAATTTAGCCTCGGTACATCCATGACGTAGGCTTTAGTTAAATTTATTTTTATTTAGTTTTTCAACATCAATAAAAAAAATAAGGGTTTATGTTAACTTTCCATTCGCAAATGAAAGGACTTTATTGACCACTTCTTGTATAGAAAGGCCAGTAGAATCAATAATTAACGCACCTTCTGCGGGAATAAGAGGAGCGACTTCTCGGTTGCTATCTCTTTCATCTCGTTGACGTATGTCATCCAAAAGGCGCCCGATTTTAACATCAAAGCCCTTCTCTTTCAACTGATTAAATCGGCGTTCTGCTCTTTCTTCTGCACTAGCCGTCAAAAAAACCTTCACTGGTGCTTTAGAGAAAACAACAGTTCCCATATCGCGACCATCAGCAACTAACCCAGGAGCAACACTAAATGCACGCTGTCTACGTAATAAAGCTTCACGAACACGCGGAAAAGCAGCAACTTTTGATGCTAAAGCACCAATCTCCTCTGTTCGAATGGTGTCAGTAACATCTTCACCTTCTAAAATAACTTTACTTTCGCCTTCACCCGTTATTTCAAATTGTACATCAAGGTGCGCTGCCATAGGAATCAAGTGTTCTTCATCATCAAGATTAACATGATGATGTTGGGTTGCTACAGCAAGTACACGATAGATAGCACCACTATCGAGTAGGTGCCAACCAAGCTGTTCAGCAACAATTCTGGCAACAGTTCCTTTGCCTGCCCCACTTGGGCCATCAATAGTAATGACGGGAATGCTTTCCAGCATACATATTTCTCCTTATCTCAAAAATCGGCAGAATTATACTGGATTTATGTATTAAAATCGCCAAAAAAAATATTTTGTAACCTGTTTAACAAGAAACTTGTGCTAATTTGTCAAAGTAGTCAGGAAATGTTTTCGCCGTACATTTAGGGTCATTGATAGTGACAGGTGTATCACTTAATGCCACAAGCGAAAAACACATAGCGACACGATGATCATTATAAGTATCAATTTCAGCATGCTTTAATGAAGCCGGCGGAGTTATAGTAATAAAATCTTCACCCTCTATTACTTCTGCCCCTACCTTTCTAAGCTCTGTTGCCATAGCAGTTAATCTATCAGTTTCTTTTACTCGCCAATTATAAATATTACGAATGGTTGTTGTACCTTTCGCAAAAAGTGCCGCTGTTGCAATAGTCATTGCAGCGTCAGGGATATGATTCATATCCATATCAACTGCCGTCAATGGTTTACCTACAACACTGATTGATTCATCAGCCCAAGTAACTTCTGCACCCATTTTTTCAAGCACATCGGCAAAATGTTTATCACCTTGAACACTTAATGTTCCAACACCATGTACTGTAACTTTTCCACCTTTAATTGCACCGGCAGCTAAAAAGTATGACGCTGAAGAGGCATCCCCTTCAACCATGTACTTTTCAACAGCTTGGTATGATTGGTTACCTGTAACGATAAAGGATTGATAGTTATTATTTTGCACATCCACGCCAAATCGACTCATGATATTAAGTGTAATATCTATATATGGCTTAGAAACTAATTCACCTTCAATTTCGATATTGGTGTCTGTTGCTAATAAAGGGGCAACCATTAATATCGCTGTTAAAAACTGGCTTGAAATTGAACCATCAATACTAACAGTTTTACCTGTTAACGCTTTACCAGATATTTTTACTGGTGGGTAATCTTTATTTTCAAGGTACTCTATACCAGCACCAAGTTGTGCAAGTGCATCAACCAAATGACCAATAGGTCGCTCTTTCATTCTTGGTTCACCTGTTAAAACAAATTCCCCTTCACTGGCAGCTAATGCAGCACATAATGGACGCATTGCAGTACCTGCATTACCCAAATATAAGTCTAAAGGTTTATCTGTTTTAAAAAAGCCATTATTGCCAACAACAGTACATTCTGTACCACAATCACTTAACGTGTATTTAATACCAAGTGTTGTTAATGCGTTAAGCATATGCTCAATATCTTCACTAACAAGTAAGTTAGTAATTTTAGTCACGCCATTAGCCAATGCGGCAATTAGCAATGCACGATTAGATAAGCTTTTTGAGCCTGGTAAGAAAATCTCGCCGTTAATCTTGCCAATTGGCTGTAATGTTAACTGCTCCATACTACTTATTCCCCTTTTCAAATTCTTGCATAAAATCAACCAACGCTTGCACACCTTCAATTGGCATTGCATTGTATATACTTGCACGCATACCACCGACAATTCTATGACCTTGTAAAGCCATTAAGCCTTGTTGTTCAGCTTGTGCTAAAAACGTTTCATTTAAGCTTTCATCTTTAAGCCAAAATGGGATATTCATTTTACTACGATACTTGTGTTCAACAGTGTTTTGATAAAAATCACTGGCATCGATTGTTTGGTACAACAATTCAGCTTTAGCCTGATTAACTTTAGCTATGGCGCTCACTCCACCTAGTGCTTTAAGCCATTGAAAAACTAATCCTGCTAAATACCATGCATACGTTGGTGGCGTGTTATACATAGAATCATTATTGGCTGAAGTTTCGTAATTCATAATACAAGGTGTTGCTTTTTGTGCATTCCCAAGTAAATCTTCACGAACAATGACAATTGTTAACCCTGAAGGTCCAATGTTTTTCTGAGCTCCAGCATAAATAACACCAAATTTAGTGACATCTATTTCATGAGATAAGATAGTTGATGACATATCAGCAACAAGTGGAATGCCATTGGTATCAGGTACATCATTAATTTCAATGCCATCAACCGTTTCATTCGGACAGTAATGAACATAAGCAGCATCACTATTGAGTGGCCATTGTTCACTCGGCATTAAGCTTATTTCACCATCAGAATGCTCTTCTCGAATATTAATCACATTAATTTCACCGAAGTTTTGCGCTTCAATAGCTGCCGCTTTTGACCATGAACCATTCACGATATAATCAGCAGATTTACCTGGTGGCAATAAGTTTAGCGGTACCGCTGAGAATTGACCTCGTCCGCCACCATGGCAAAATAATACTTTATAATTGCTTGGGATAGCCATAAGTTCACGTAAATCTGCTTCAGCTTTTGCAGCCATAGCCATATATACACTACTACGATGACTTAGCTCCATTACTGAGCTACCTGTATTATTCCAATGAATAAACTCTTTTTGTGCTTTTGCCATTACCGGCTTAGGTAACATTGCTGGACCCGCACAAAAATTAAATATTTCTGACATTATCTTTTTCTCAAAATAGGTGACTTTAACTTATCAAGCCTTAAAATATACACTTGATATACCGTTCATCCTGAACATACACGTGCTTTGCCATCAGGATAATTGCTCCTTGCATAATCCTAATAAGTTACCTCCTTGTAACGACATGGCACCGCAAAATACTGCTCCTCTTGAACATACACGCTCTTTACCATCAGGATAATTGCTCCTGCATTATCCTAATAAGTCACATCCTTGTAACGACATGGCACCGCGAAATACCGTTCATCCTGAACATAAAAAAAGGCGGTTATTAGCCGCCTTTATTTCATATGTGACGCCTATTATTGGTCGTCGGGTGTACTTTCGTTATCTAATTGTTCATTACTTTCAGAAGTATCAGGGGATAATGTTTGCTCTGCTTCAATAGCATCTACATTCTCACCTTCTTCTCCTTCGGGTAATTCTGGCTCAATAACCTCATCAATACGTTGAAGTGCAACAACATGTTCACCTTCAACTGTACGAATTAAACGAACACCTTGGGTATTACGACCAATAACACTCACTTCATTAACACGCGTTCGTACTAATGTACCGTTATCAGTGATAACCATAATCTCGTCAAGATCTTCAACTTGAACAGCGCCAACAACTTTACCGTTACGTTCACTAACTTTAATAGAAACAACACCTTTCGTTGCTCTACTCTTCGCAGGATACTCATTTAGGTCAGTGCGTTTACCAAAACCATTTTCAGTAATGGTTAAAATAGGACCGTCATTCTTAGGAACAATCAGTGATACTACCTTTTGATCGTCTTCAAGTTTAATACCACGAACACCAGTACCGGTTCTACCAATAGGTTTTAACGCCCAACGTTGTTCACCTGTTTCAGGATCAAGCTTAATTTCACCTGTTTCACTATCACGAACTTTTTCGTTGAAGCGTACAACTTTACCCGCATCGGAGAACAGCATGATGTCATTATTACCATCTGTAATATCAACACCAATTAAGGTATCGTCATCACGTAGATTTAACGCAATAATACCGTTAGCTCTTTGATTTTTATAAGCAGTTAACGCTGTTTTCTTAACAGTACCAGACGCTGTCGCCATGATAATGTATTTATCTTCCTCATACTCACGTACAGGTAGAATTGCTGTAATACGTTCATCATTCTCTAATGGTAAAATATTAACAATTGGACGGCCACGGGCCGTTCTACTTGCTAGTGGTAACTGATAAACTTTCAACCAGTACAACTTACCGCGATCTGAGAAGCATAATATAGTATCATGAGTGTTAGCGACTAATAAGCGTTCAATAAAATCTTCTTCTTTCATCTTAGTTGCAGCTTTACCTTTGCCACCACGACGTTGAGCTTCATAATCACTTAACACTTGGTACTTAACATAACCTTCGTGAGAAAGTGTTACGACAACATCTTCCTCAGTTATTAAATCTTCTAGTGATAAATCATGAGACGCATTAGTAATTTCTGTTCGGCGTTCATCACCAAATTCATCTCTAATAACTTCTAGTTCTTCGCGAATAACTTCCATTAAACGCTCAGGACTTTCTAAAATAAGCATTAATTCAGCAATAAGATCTAATAACTCTTTGTACTCATTTAGAATCTTTTCATGTTCAAGACCACTTAACTTATACAATTGTAGTTCAACAATTGCTTTAGCTTGTACCGGTGTTAAGTAATACTTGTTATCACGAATACCAAATTGTGGTTCTAACCACTCAGGACGAGCTGCATGAGTACCTGCACGCTCCAACATCGCGCTAACATTACCTAGTTCCCAACCTTGAGCTACTAATTTCTCTTCCGCTTCTTTTCTAGACGGAGACGTTTTAACTAATTCAATGATAGGTTCGATATTAGCAAGCGCTATCGATAAACCTTCTAAGATATGTGCTCGATCACGGGCTTTTCTAAGTTCGAAGATAGTACGACGCGTAACAACTTCACGGCGATGAAGAACAAACTCTTCAAGCATTTCTTTTAGATTAAATATTTTCGGTTGGCCATTACCTAATGCCACCATATTAAAACCAAAAGATACTTGCATTTGCGTAAGTTTAAATAAGTTATTTAATACAACTTCACCTACGTCGCCACGTTTAATCTCTATAACCATACGCATGCCGTCTTTATCAGACTCATCACGTAATGCTGAAATACCCTCAAGACGTTTTTCTTTAACAAGCTCAGCCATCTTTTCAATCAGGCGTGCTTTGTTAACTTGGTAAGGTAATTCGTGAACAATGATTGTTTCCTTACCTGATGTTTCGTGAACTTCAATTTCCGCACGTGCACGAATCTTTATTTTACCACGACCTGTTCGGTATGCTTCTTCTATACCTGCTCTACCACTAATAATAGCGGCAGTAGGAAAATCAGGACCAGGGATATGCGTTAAAAGTTCTTCAAACGTAATGTCACTGTTATCGATTAACGCTAAACAACCGTTAATAACTTCTGTTAAATTATGCGGTGGAATATTAGTAGCCATACCAACAGCAATACCTGAACCACCATTAACAAGTAGGTTAGGAATACGGGTAGGCATTACTGCTGGAATAAACTCTGTACCATCATAGTTAGGTACAAAATCAACAGTTTCTTTATCTAAGTCGGCAAGAATCGAATGCGCAATTTTAGACATTCTAATTTCGGTATAACGCATTGCAGCTGCACTATCACCATCAACAGAGCCGAAATTACCTTGACCATCAACCAACATATAACGTAAAGAAAATGATTGCGCCATACGAACGATAGTATCGTAAACAGCAGTATCACCGTGCGGGTGATATTTACCTATAACGTCACCAACCACACGGGCTGATTTTTTATAAGGTTTGTTCCAATCATTCCCTAAAACTTCCATAGCGAATAATACGCGACGATGTACAGGTTTTAATCCATCGCGAACGTCAGGCAATGCACGCCCAACGATTACGCTCATGGCATAATCTAGGTAGGATGTTTTTAACTCATCCTCAATATTTACTGGAACTATTTCTTTGGCCAGATCTGACATATATAGACGTATCCCTTAACTTAAAATGTAACTATAAAATCACAATATTTTTATTATTATATTTTCATAAAAAATATATAAATCAACGCGGCATAATAGCACAATTTTGAGTGATGCCAAACAGCTTTATTTGCCCATTTACAAGGAGATGGAGTACTAATAAAAAAGTGATGATAAAAACAACAAATGCACAGTTAAATTGCTCTACTCTATTACTTTAGCTGCTGTTTGCGCTTCGTTTGCGCTTTGCTTAGTTAAAAGTTTCGTTTAGAATTGAATAATTCAAAAATTAACTAGACATAACCATGACAGAAACTAATAAAATGCTGAATGTGAATGATGCTGAAATTGCTAAATTTGAGCAAATTGCAAATCAGTGGTGGGATTTAACAGGTGATTTTAAACCATTACATCAGGTTAACCCACTAAGAGTACAATTTATATGTCAGCATATTAGCGAACAACAAAGCGAACTCTTTTCTAAAAAGGTAATTGATGTTGGCTGTGGTGGTGGTATTTTATCAGAATCTTTAGCTAAATTAGGTGCTAATGTTACTGGTATTGATATGGGAACTGAACCACTTAACGTTGCTAAGTTACACGCACTCGAATCAGGTTTAACCATTAATTACGAAAAAATAACCGCTGAAGAAAAAGCACAACAAAACCACGAAAGTTTTGACATGGTAACTTGTATGGAAATGCTAGAGCATGTTCCCGACCCTGCTTCTATAATAAATGCTTGTGCAAACTTAGTAAAACCTGGAGGTTTAGTCTTTTTCTCAACACTCAATAAAACAGTCAAATCTTATTTACTTGCTATTTTAGCCGCAGAGAAAATATTTAAGTTAGTACCTGATGGTACACATGAGCATGATAAGTTTATCAAGCCTTCGCAATTAATAAGTTGGGCTGAACAATGTGGGTTAAATTGTATTGATGCTAGCGGTATTCATTACAATCCAATTTCTGAGAATCATAAATTAACAAATAACTTAGATGTGAACTACATTTTGTGCTGTAAGAAAATATAATTTACGCATTTGTTTTTTTTTCAATCAAGTTGTTCAAACTACAAACAAAACAGCTAAGTAATTGATTTAAAGGATTATTTTTATTTCTCTCAAATTCCATATTTAATCGTTGTGAAAATATATTAAAATTAATTAAAATATTTTTAGCGAATTATTTATTTAAAAATAAAGATTGATTTTAGCAAATTACTAAAGCTTTTAATGGTAGTAGGTTAGTCATTACTAACCTAATGCAATCAATCGAAAAATCAAGTGAAATTAGCACTTTTTTATCACTTGCAATAATAACCAAACCTCATTATCTTGTGTCTATATTTACAAACAAACCCTAGATGTTGTGCATGCACTTTTTAACCAGTCTATTTATTAGGCTATTTGAAAAGCAGGTACAACACAGGACTCTTTAGTGATAAATAACGTTTTAAAACTAAAGAAAACAATAACAATTTACACCACAGGCCTTTCATGACTAATAAACTTTTTGTTACTAAGCGTAATGGCGAAAAAGAACCCATCGATTTAGAGAAAATTCACCGCGTTATTGCTTGGGCAGCTGAAGATCTTGATGACGTTTCTGTTTCTCAAGTTGAATTAAAATCTCATATTCAATTTTATGATGGTATTAAAACGGCTGATATTCATGAAACGATTATTAAAGCAGCCGCAGATTTAATATCAGAAGAGACACCTGATTATCAATATTTAGCTGCCAGACTAGCGGTTTTTCATTTACGTAAGAAAGCTTATGGCCAATTTGAGCCACCAAAACTATATGACCATATAGTGAAGCTGGTTGACTCAGGTAAATATGATCAACATTTATTAGTTGATTACGATGAAAGCGATTTCGAACATATGTCGCTATTTTTAGATCATAGTCGTGATTTAAACTTCAGCTATGCTGCAGTTAAGCAACTCGAAGGTAAATACTTAGTACAGAACCGTGTTAATGGTGAAATTTATGAAAGCGCACAGTTTTTATATATTTTAGTTGCTGCCTGTTTATTCGCTAAATATCCGAAAGAAACTAGGTTAAGTTATATTAAGGGGTTCTATAACGCTATATCAACCTTTAAGATATCGTTACCAACCCCAATAATGGCGGGGGTTAGAACACCAACTCGTCAATTTTCATCATGTGTATTAATAGAATGTGATGATTCTTTAGATTCGATTAACGCAACATCAAGCGCAATAGTAAAATATGTTTCTCAACGTGCTGGAATTGGCGTTAATGCAGGACGTATTCGTGCATTAGGTAGTACTATTCGTAATGGTGAAGCCTTTCATACCGGATGTATTCCGTTCTATAAACACTTCCAAACAGCTGTTAAAAGTTGTTCTCAAGGTGGTGTTCGTGGCGGTGCCGCTACCTTGTTCTATCCGCTTTGGCATTTAGAAGTTGAAAGCTTACTGGTACTTAAAAACAATCGTGGTGTTGAAGAAAACCGTGTTAGACATTTAGATTACGGCGTTCAATTTAACAAAGTCATGTATCAACGTCTGATTAAAGGTGGCCATATTACCCTGTTTAGCCCTAGTGATGTTCCAGGACTTTATGATGCATTCTTTGAAGATCAAGACAAGTTTGAAGCGCTTTATGTACAATATGAAAACGATGATTCAATTCGTAAAAAACGCATTAAAGCAATAGAGTTATTTACGTTATTCGCACAAGAGCGTGCGAGTACTGGCCGTATATATTTACAAAACGTTGATCATTGTAATACTCATAGTCCGTTTGACCCAAGCAAAGCCCCTATTCGTCAAAGTAACTTGTGTTTAGAAATTGCCTTACCAACTAAGCCAATGACTGATATCAACGATGAAAATGGTGAAATAGCACTCTGTACCTTATCTGCTTTTAACTTAGGTGCAATTGAGTCTCTTGATGAACTAGAAGAGTTGGCCGATTTAGCCGTACGTGCGCTAGATAACTTATTAGATTATCAAGACTACCCTATTCCTGCGGCCCGTAGTGCGAGTTTAGCACGCCGTACGTTAGGCATAGGTGTAATCAATTATGCTTATTATTTAGCTAAAAATGGCTTATATTATTCAAACGGTAGTGCCAATAATTTAACCCATAAAACCTTTGAAGCCATCCAGTATTATTTACTGAAAGCGACTAACGGTTTAGCAAAAGAAAAAGGTGCTTGTCCTAAGTTTGATGAAACTCGTCTTGCTCAAGGTATTTTACCAATTGATACTTATAAAAAATCTATTGATGATATTACCGGTGAACCGTTACATTTAGATTGGGAATCATTGCGCGCAAGTATTCAAAAATATGGTGTACGTAATTCAACTGTATCGGCTTTGATGCCATCTGAAACTTCATCTCAAATATCAAATGCAACAAATGGCATTGAACCACCTCGTGGTTTGATCAGTGTTAAAGCCAGTAAAGATGGCATACTAAAACAAGTTGTACCTGAGTATCAGAAACTTAAAGACAATTACGAATTACTTTGGAATATCCCAAGCAATGAAGGTTATTTAGAGCTTGTTGGTATTATGCAAAAATTTGTTGACCAAACTATTTCTGCAAATACCAATTATGATCCGGCTAAGTTTGACGGTGGCAAAGTGCCAATTAAACAAATTTTAAAAGACATATTAACTGCTTATAAGCTTGGTGTTAAAACCATGTATTACCATAACACTCGTGATGGTGCGAATGATGATATGGAAGTAGAAGATGATAGCTGCGCTGGTGGTGCTTGCAAAATATAATACCTAAGTGATTACGTAATCAGGTATATAACAATCATCAAATAATATAACGAACACAATTCAACAAATGAAATCAAATGAATCGGGTAATTTTACTCGATTCATTATTGTCGTTTAAAACAATGGCAATATATTAAGGGATAAATAAATAATGACGTACACCACGTTTAATCAGACGCCTAATAATGCTTTACTTGAACCAATGTTCTTAGGTAATAGTGTTAATGTTTCTCGTTATGACCAGCAACGATATGTCGCTTTTGAAAAATTAATAGAAAAACAACTTTCATTTTTTTGGCGACCAGAAGAAGTTGATGTTTCAAAGGATAGATCTGATTGGCAAGGTTTAACTGACTCCGAAAAGCATATTTTCATTTCAAATTTAAAATATCAAACTCTTCTTGATTCTATGGCTGCACGTTCAGTGAATGCGGTTTTATTACCACTAGTATCATTACCTGAAGTAGAAACTTGGGTAGAAACATGGGCATTTAGTGAAACCATTCACTCGCGCTCTTACACGCATATTTTACGTAATTTGTTTACCGATCCAGGTGAAGTTTTTGATGACATTATTGTAAATCCCGCAATTTTAAAACGTGCGAGTAGCATTTCAAAGTATTTTGATGACGTAATTCTAACCACCCAATTGTTACAATCTCTTGGAGAAGGCTCGTACAATATTGAAGGAAAAACTATCGATGTAAGTAAACGTAAGCTTAAAGAACGTTTATTTTTAGCTATATGCTCTGTTAATGCCTTAGAAGCAATCAGATTTTACGTTAGCTTTGCTTGTTCATTTGCGTTTGCTGAACGTGAATTGCTTGAAGGCAATGCAAAAATTATTAAGTTGATTGCTCGTGATGAGGCACTGCATTTAACAGGTACTCAACATATTTTAAACAACTGGATGACAGGAAAGGATGATCCTGAGATGCAAGAAATCAGCATTGAGCTACGTGACGCTGGTTTACAAATATTCTTAGATGTTGTTGAACAAGAAAAAGAATGGGCGCAATACTTATTTAAAGATGGTTCAATGATCGGGTTAAATGCTGAAATATTGAACCAATACATCGAATATATTTCCAATCAACGCCTTTCAGCCATTGGTTTTGGTGCGCCATTTGACATAAAAAGCAACCCTCTCCCTTGGATGAATGCTTATTTAGTTAGTGACAACGTACAAGTAGCCCCTCAAGAAACAGAAATTTCTAGTTATTTAGTTGGACAAGTAGACTCAACTATTGACGCTGATGATTTTGATGATTTTGATTTGTAATGCAAAAAAAATTTCTGTTGGAGGGAGACTAATTTCCTTCCTCGACAGTGATAAAAATATACTTAACTCCTTAGAGAGAGAAAATATTGAGACCCATTACCATTGTAGAGATGGTTTTTGTGGAGCATGTAGATGCAAACTACTTAAAGGTGAAGTCGAATATCCAATGCAACCTTTAGCATATATTGGTGATGATGAAATATTGACTTGCTGCTCACTACCGACAACAGATATTGAAATTAATTTACAAGAGTAAAACTTAACAACTTAAACAATTACAGGCAGTTAAAATAACTATCCCTTTTTAGGCCTTCAACTATATTACTTACTAAAGCCTTATGTACTTATCTTACCAATAGATATATGGCTTATGTGTAAATCCTCTCTAAGTTATTGCCCCTATTTTACTTACTTTAATATTTTGAAGTGGCGTAGTTATTTTCGTGTTTGTTTTTTATCATTAATAACCAAATACAACGAAGGTAGCACTAATAAACACACAAGCGTGGTAAACAAAATACCAAAGCCTAAAGAAACAGCCATGGGAACAACAAACTGGGCTTGTCGTGAAGTTTCGAATACCATAGGTGCAAGACCACAAAAAGTTGTAATAGTGGTGAGTAATATAGGGCGAATTCTTCGTCTACATGCCTCATTAACGGCTTCTAATACACTTGCACCTTGTTCAAGTTTCTTATTCGCGTATTCAACAAGTATCAAACTGTCATTCACAACAACCCCAGCTAAGGCCAGCATTCCCATTAAACTTACCACGCTTAAACCAAAGCCAAGCACCATGTGCCCAAGAATAGCTCCAACAGCACCAAAAGGAATAATAGCCATAATAATTATAGGCTGAGAATAACTTCTAAAGGCGATAGCAAGTAATATGTATATACCAACCAAGGCAAATGCAGTACCCAATTGTAAACTAGACACACTTTGTGCAATTTCTTCTTGGTCGCCCCCAAAACCTACTTTAAGTCCAGGGTAACGCCCTTCTAAATCAGGTACTAAATAGTCTTTAACCATCAAAGTTACAGCAGGAATATTCTCTACTGGCAGAATTTCTGCACCTATTTTTTCTATTCGCTGGCCTTTTCGCCTTAATATAAATGCGGGTGCAAGAACCTTGTTAATAGTAGCAACACTACCTAAAGGAGCATAACCGCCTCCTTTTGTTCTAATTAACATGGATTCTATTTTATTAACATCGGCACGTTCATGCTCGGGTAGTCTAACTAACGTTGTTACTTGATTACGTAAACGATGCTGTCTTTGTGCGCGAGAGCCATACAAGGACGATCGAAGTTGTGTTGATAAATCTACCGCATCTAATCCTAAAGCCCTGCCATTTTCATTTAAGGTTAACTTCCATTGAGGTTTACCCTCTTCCATCGAGTTAACGGTTGCGACTACATCATCACTATTCGCTAAAAAATCAATAGCATCTTTTGCTGCTAAGGCAAGTATTGTACTATCACTATGGCGTAGCTCTATAGTAAGAGAAGCATCAACATTAGAGCTTGAACCTCGCCTAGCACCACTAAACCTTAATTTTCCTATATTAGGTAGGTTCTCTGCATGTGAACGCCACATTTCTTTTACTTGTTCAGTTGAATATTCTCTTTCTTCACTCTCAACCAGTAATAAAGCAACCTCAACACTGTTTTCCCGAATAATCGTACGTACACTAACGATATTATTTTCAATGTTGTTGTCATTCATCATTGTATACGCACTGTTTTCTAATTTATTTTTTAGTTCTTGTGCTTGTTGCTCTGTTGTTGTTTCAGATATTTCATAACTTGCTTTAACCCACCTACCGTCTAATTTCGGATATAAACTAAACCCCATTTTTCCACTAAAAGCGTAAGCAATTACAACACAAAAAATTAAACAAGCTATCGACAACGTTAATACAGCTTGTTGTAAGCACTTGCTAAGAAATGGAAGATAAATTTTTTCTATAAAATCATTTAACTTACCTTGGCAAACTGCCTGTGCTTTATTAAATAACTGTTCTATTTTATTAGGGTTTTTATCATTAATATGCGATAAATGAGATGGTAAAATAAATAATGCTTCAACCCAAGACACAGCAAAGCAAAGAACAACCACAATAGGGATAGCACCAAATAATAACTTCATACTGCCGGGTAAAAGTAATAACGGTAGAAATGCTACAATATTAGTTAAAATGGCATAAGTTAAAGGTTTAGCAACTTCGTTGGCACCTTTTATTGCAGCCTCTTGAAACGACATGCCCTCTTGCACATGCGAATAAATATTTTCCCCTGCAATAATAGCATCATCTACAACAATACCTAACGCTACAATAAAGCCAAACATTGACACCATGTTAATTGAAACGTCAAATGACGGTAAAAACAACATAGCTCCCAAAAATGAACTTGGAATACCTGCAACTACCCAAAATGCGAGTTTAAACTGAAGAAATAAACTCATCACTATGAGTACTAGTAACAACCCCATAAATGCATTACTAAGTAATAAACTTAAACGTTTTTGATAGTTTTTCGCATCATCATCTACAATAGATATACCCGCATTAGGAGGTAATATATCTAATAATTCTGGCCACATTTCTTGAATTGCATCAGCAATTTCAGAGGGTGTTTGCTCTCCCATTCGGTATATATTTAACTGAGCAGAAAGTTGTCCATTATAGGTAACCACGTCACGAGTATCAGCAAAACCCTCTGTAACTTTGGCTATTTCACCTAAGCGTAATTGATCACCTGACTCATCTGAAACAATAGGAACATTTGCTAAATCTTCTGCCCAAAATTCACGTTGATCAACCGACACAATAATATCGCCATTATCAGCTTTAATTTTACCTGCTGATTGTTCAACAACATTATTTTTAAGTATTGACGCAATATTATTAAGCGTGAGGTTGTAGGCTTGTAGATCAGATTGTGCAACCTCAACATGTATTTCTTCTTGTGGAATACCCCGTAATTTTACTTGCGAGATATAAGGTGATTGTAAAATACGGTCTCGTACTTGCTCAGTTAAACGCTTTAACGCAAATCGATCTAAGTCGGCATGAACAATAATTTCCATTACATCTGCAACGCTTGTATCTAATACAACATAAGGCTGCTCCATACCCGAAGGAAAAGACGATACTCTATTAACCGCTTGTTGCGAGTCTTGATATACCTTTTGTGGATTTGCCCCAGCCTCTAACTCTGCTGTCACTCGCATCCAACCGGTACCTATTCTTGTATCAACTCGGCTAACACTATCTAAACCATCTAATGCCGCCTCAATAGGTACGGCAATGGCTAACTCCATTTCACTCGGTGCTGCGCCCGGATAACTTACACGTACAGATATGGTATCGCGTGTGGTTTCCGGCATATACTCTTTACGAATAATAAACGACATAACTAAGCCCCCAAAAATCAAGGCTAGCATTAATAAGTGAGGGGCTATTTTATGGTCAATCATCCATGAGATTGGACTAAATTTCATGGTTTAATCCTTTATTATTTTGATCGTTTTTTTTACCTTCATTAGGTTGATTATTTAATGGTTTGCTATCGCCTTGTTCTTTAGCTATTTTTTTATCCATTGTTCGAGCATGATCTTCACGCGTATTAACCTTTAATCCAACACTTGCGATACCAGGTTTTTCAGCAAGCACTCTATCTCCCTCTTCAATATTAGTATCTATGTAAATAAGATATCGCCCTTTGAAGAGAATCTTTACCGGTCTTTTCTGCAATGTATTATTTTTATCAACCACCCAAATGGTATTGTCGGCTTGCAACCAAGAATATTTTATTGTCCAAGCATTGTTGATTGGTTTACCCATCAATTCCACGTTCAAAAAATCGTTAATAAAGACAGAAGGCATTGTTAAATTTTCTGATAATGGGTTTTCAATAGCTAAAAGGATTTTTACTTGCCTGTCGTTGCTATCAAGCTCAGGTGAAAATGAAAGTACTTTCGCTTGACGCTTAACTCCATCGCCCCATATACGCTGTTGACTAACGTTAGCCATTTGCTCAGCATCAAGAATGTTGAAAAATTTATGCGGTATTTTTACTTCAAGCCAATATGTGTTTGTGTTAACAATTGAAAACAATGTCGTGTTGGTAGAAACCTTACTTCCTTGACCTATATTCTTACTCACTATTTTTCCATCAAACGGCATAAGTACTTTAGTGCGGTCTAAATCTAACTTAGCTTTATCAAGATTATTTTGAGCAACTGATACTCTTGCTTTAGCAACGGTTAATTGTGGCTCTCGAAGTACAAGCGACTGTTCAATAACAACATGATCACCAAGTAATTTTAATTCTTCTTGCGCTAACACTTGATCTGCTAATTCTAATTCTAAATTCGCCTGGGCTTGCTCTAATTGAGATTGTTGCGACTGTAATGCAAGCTGGTATTCAATCGTTTCAAGAGATGCTAACCATTGCCCTTTTTTTAATAAACCTCCTGGTATAGCAGCAGGATTTATTAATTCTATGTTTCCAGCTACTCGAGGGCTAACATCAACAGATTCAGCTGCAAGAACAAAGCCCGAAGCTTCCCAAGATGGTATAACCGAACCTCGTTCTAATTCCACTGTTTGTACAATACGAACTCGTTTAGTTTTCTTTTGTTGAAATTGATTAGGTTTTTTCTCACCAGCTTCAAGAATTAAATACCCTAATACGCCTCCTAAAATAACAATAAAAAGAGGTAATAGTTTTTTTGAAAAGAAGAAATTACGCATTAAAATTGTGTTCCTTGATTACTTTTATTATTACCATCAATATGATTACGACTAACTTGCTTGTTAAGTGAAAAATCCCCATGGCTTAGCTCTCGATATAACAAAACTCGATTGGTCATTACTCTTTTGTTAGCATCTATTTTTTGTCTTTCTAACGACAATATACTTTCTTGTGCCCTTAACAGATCGAGGTAATTAGTTTTACCACTTAAATATTTAATTTTAGTAAGCTTTTCTGTTTTCTTGGCTAGATTTAATTGTTGATTTAAGTTTTTACGTATTTGCAGTAGCTGCGACTCGTTAATTAATACTTGATTAACAGAAGCGATAGCTTCTAACCACACTTGCTGATAATCTAAAATTAACGCTTTTAACTCTAACTTTCGTTGTTCTACAACAGATTTTAGAACGCCACTATCAAATATAGGCATTGCTAATGATGCTATTAAGTTTCCAGCCCAATCATCAAGTAAATCATTTATAGAGCTGGATGAGGTAGAATAATTAGCTCTTAAAGTTACACGCGGATATTGATTGGATAAGGCTATCGCTAGGTTTTCGTTAGCGGCTTGAATTTTAGCGAAGGCTTGCTGAACATCAGGTCTAAATTTAAGGACTTGCGCAGGTATTCCAATATAAGGTAATGCTGGCAGTTTAGGTAATGATAATGTTTGATCAATATTAATTTGGTCAGTAGGAACAGCTAACCATAATGCCAGTGTTTGTCGGTAGAGATATAAATCTGCTTCATTATTAGATTGTTGAACTTCAATCGATTTTAACAACCTTTGTTGTTGCCAAATATTAGTAACAGAGTTTTTACCCATTTCAAAACGTCGTGTTATTACTTTTAACGCATCTTTTGTTCGCTTATATTGCTCAGCCAGTACTTGTTCTTTTTCTTGCTCTGTAATTACTCCTAACCAAGCGTTAGTTATACTTCCAGCAACTAAATTAGATCTACCACGGTATAAAGCATAATCTTCCTGTAAATTCCAATGGGAACGATTAATATTGGCATTTATCCCCCCCCATAAATCAATTTCCCAACTGGAGCTTAATCCTAAAGAGACATTATCAACATTCCCAAAGTTATCAAAATCAGATGAAGCACTAGTATTTGCGCTTAACGATGGATAGCGTTCACTATTTGTAATTGAGGTGTCAATCTCAGAGCTTTTTAATCTGAGTTCGTTAGCTTTTAAAAAAATATTATTTTCAAGCCCTTGAACAACAAATCCTGACAGAGATTTATTATTAAAACTATTCCACCATTTTGTATCAAGGTGATCAGTGCCTTGGGCAATAAATAACTTTGGTGTTGCAATCTTTGTTATTTTAACTTCTTTTTGCTGTGCGCATGATGTCAAAATAATAATAAAAAATAGTTTTATACATTTCATAAATAAAGTTTAAACAACCCCAAAATACGTACTTCAATCATGAGCAAACAAACTTTAAAATACTCATCATACATTTTTAACTGAACAAAAAAATAAAGACCATTACATATAAAAAAAACACCAAAACAATGACATTTATTTAAAAACAGTAAAACCATCAGAAAAACACTTGTTATCTATATAAAAATAACACATAAAACAAAAACAATGAATAATATAAAGTATTTTTATACATAATAATACCCTTAAATGTATACTAAAAATAATATTAGCAATGAATATTCAAAGGTAATCTAACTTTAACGTTTAGTTAAACTTGGCTTCTCTTAATATGACGAAAAAACATGATAGAAAGATGCATCTGATCTTTATAAGTTTAATGATGGGCAATAAAATAAAGTTGAATGAAAGTTGACTTAAAAGAGTTAGAAAATAATAGTTTTAATGTACTAATAAATGATAATTAGTACATTAAAACTTTATAAATAAGTATTAATAAGTTAAACCTATTTTACTCATATCAATGGTTTTAAAACCAAATTTAAATGCTGGTGAATCTTTACGTAAACGTAAATCTCCATTAGTAATATCAACAAAGAGAGGATCAATTGCTAAACTATGAATATCAACACCATCTGATTTCTGCTTAGTTAGAAATTCTTCACCTAAACTAGGATTAGGGGCACAGAAGTAAATATTATTATCCGTATCCGCATCTTTAGAATTAGCTGGAGCACGACCTCTTCTATCTTGAGTTTTTTCACCTGTCATAGATTGCTCATTATAAAAATCACAGTCATCTGCTGTAGAATACATAATATTGTTTTTAAGGCTAGCGCCTGTCATTGGACCTTCTCTTAATGAGAAAAAGGTAACTGGCATTGGCTTACCGTTATGCTTAGCCTTTAAAATATCGACAATAATGTTATTTTCAGCACGGTTATTTAACTTTAATTTGATGCCTTGACTACGACAGTGAAAAATAATATTTTCGCTGATCAATGTATCCATTTGTCCACCATCAGTGCGAATAGCAGCTTGCATTGCTGTGTCGCCAACTAGGTGGTGAATATAGTTACGCCTAAATACATTACCCGCACCTGAGCCTCGGATATACATTGCATTGCCATCAGCTAATTTCTGCATAACATGGTGTATTTCATTATTTTCAACGATGTTGTCATGACTGTGAAGATATGGTCGAACCTCGTCTAACGTATATTTATTACCTTTAGCTGCAACAACTTCATTTTTGCGTAAAGTTCTAAGTAGTTCCCGGCCATTTCCTTTTTTATCAAAAAAGTGAGTCATGAATCCAGAAACAGTAATGCCGATATAATCAGTATTATGAATCAGATTATTCGCTACATAGTTTTCACCACTTTGCCAAACTAATATGCCATGAGAATGATTATAAATTTCGCCAATATCATGTATGTGATTATTAAGCACTGTATTATGATGATTAACGTCTTTAATACCAGGGCCATACCCAGCAAGTAAGATCCCTGCACCACCAAGATGTTCAATATGATTATTTCTTATGGTGTTATGTTGACCATGTAAGTCGATGCGAATAGCACCACTACCACTATCAACAAAGTGACAGTTTTCTATAATGCAGTTTTCAGCGCCTCTAAAACGTACTAATGAATTTGCTTTATCATGAAAATCCCAGTCATGCTGTAAGCCTTTATCATCTTTTGCTATTGTAAAACGTTTACCGTGCTTAAATGTTAAACCATTAAAGTGTAAGTTTCTAACTGGAGTGTCTTTTAAACCTTCTTCGTCTATATCGCCTTCAATACGGAATAACTCGAGTAGTTCAGGGGTCACAATATTTACATTAAGATCAGCCGCTTGGCTGTTATTTCGAGGCCATAAATATACTTTACCTACTCTAGTATCAACAACCCATTTACCCGGTGCATTTAATTCTTCAATAACATTTTCAACCCAAGCATTTTCTGTTGTTGGTAAAAAATGTAATTCATTCATCGCGTAGGTTGATTCTTGTGTCGTTGTCGCCGTTCGTTCGGTTTTATTCATAGATTTAAAAGGAAGAACATTAACGATCCATGCATGATGTGGACGAACGAACAATTCAGCATTATTAGGATTTACCCAATCGATAAACATACCTTCAGGGAAGTTAACAAGATTTTTCTTACCTCCATGAGGTGTAATAAAACCATCTGTTCGGGTACGAGGCAATCGACCTAACTCATCATATAATGTTGTAATGCTTTCATTAATATTTGCTTGCCACACCTGTCCTTTTGCATTTCTTGGCAAACCAGAAATATTGCTAGGTGCTTTTTCCCAACCTGTAATATGACGGCCTGAACTAAAAATTGGCTTTTCATTTGGATAAGCTGCATAAGTAATGGTGTAATTGTCTGCTGCTGAATCTTCAAGACCAAACACAACGGTTTCATCTAATTTATACAGACCACCACGAATAAGTACCGTAATATTTTTATTAGGTTGTGCTTTCTTTAACACACGTACCGCATCACGAGCACGTTCTAGCGTAGCAAAAGGTCCATCAGTTGTATTTTTGGTTTTTACTGCCGCAATACCCGACCAATTGTCATTACCATCAACAGCTACATAAAAGTCTGCTTTATCAGAAGTAACAGGAGTAGTACTAATTATTTTATTAGCACAACTGAACAACGGTAGTGACAACGCAGAAACGGCTAAACTTGCACCAGATAGCTTTAAAAAACGACGGCGTGGAAAGTTATTATTTATCACAATGTATTCCTTTTATTTAATTTGTTATTCAACAATTGGGGTTAAGTGAATAGCTTTTAAATTTATACCACCACCAACAACTTTACCTTTAGGTATAACTTTTATGCTTTGTTTGCCGGCTTTAAGATTAACAACACCCACTTCGTCTGTACGGTAACGGAATAAAGTGCGGCCTTTTGGTTGACGCTTAGAGTTTTTACGCTCACCTGTGTCTAAAGCTTGTAACATCATAGTTTTATCACCGAATATAAATTTCCACTCACTAAAATCAACCACATCATCTGCAGAATATTCAACTTCAAAAAAGTAGTCTCCAGCTGCTGCTACATCAACATCCCAAACACCTTCGCCGCCATCTTCCCAATTTAATAAATTGTTAGCGTAGTTCCAGTCACCAAATTTTTGCATCCAACGAATTTCGGTATTTTTACAACCATTACACGTTGCAAACGCAGAATTTAAGGTTGTTCTAATACTTGGGTCAACACCCGATACTTTAGTCACTTCTGGAGTACCATCTAGTTCAACAGCAATAACGGGTACTAGAACATTAGGTTTGTGCTCTGGTAAAGTAAAACGGCTCCAACCATTATTTTCTTTGTCGAAAGTTACGTCACCTTGATCACCATTTAATAAATTGTCGATAAATCCAGGTTTATCACTATTTAACAAACGAGCAGATACAATATTGTTATTTAGCCCTGACAGATTAATTTCACCATTTTCGGGCCAATCAAAAATATGTAAATAAACCATATTTTCTTTTACTGTGATATCACCCCAAGCTTGTGCTCGTCCCCATGGAGAAGCACTAGCTCCGTAAATAGTGTCACCATAAGATTTGAGCCACACACCTGCTCTACGTAAACCTTTAGCCGCCATATCTGGCACAGCACCTGTACCTGTTGGGCCAATATTGATCATGTAATTTCCACCACGAGCTACAGTAGAGGTTAAACGATGGATAATTTCAGTACCTGATTTCCAGTTATTATCATACCAAGCGTGTCCCCAACTATTGTTAGTTGTGTCAATAGTTTCCCATAAACCAGGATGGTTAACTTGAGAAAGACTGTGGTCACCAAGGGTTGAAAAATCACCAACACCATTACCAATACGGCTATTAATCATGGCTGCAGGTTGTAAATCTCTCACTAAATTAACTAACTGCATTGATTGGTCTTTTGTCATACCACCTGGTGTATCAAACCATACGGTTTTAATATCACCATATTCTGTCAATAATTCAGTAACTTGTGGTACAACTTTGTCGTTAAAGTAAGCGGTAAAGTCACCCTTTTGATCTTCGTCATTCCAAGAGATACCCGCACCACCTTGCTCATACCAATCTTGCATTTGTGAATAATAAAAGCCTAAACCAATACCCGCGTCTTTAGCAGCTTCTGCTAATTCTTTTAATGGATCTCGCTTAAATGGTGTTGCATCTTCAATATCGTATTTACTACTTTTAGAGTTATACATAGCAAAACCTTCATGATGCTTTGCAGTTATAACAATGTTTTTCATGCCTGCATCAACTGCAAGTTGTACCACAGCTTTAGCGTCAAATTCGGTAGGGTTAAACTGCTTTGTTAACTCTTTGTACTCATCTACAGAAATGTCGGCAACTCTATTAGACATTAACCATTCGGATATGCCGTAATAGGTTTTACCTTTCCATTCGCCAGCAGGTATAGAAAACAATCCCCAATGTATAAACATTGAGTATTTATCTTCAGAAAACCATGCTCCCCGTTCAGCGTTTGCATGTTTTGCCTTATCTAATCCGCTTTCTCCCCAAAGCTCATCCATTGAAAGTTGCTTACTTTTAGTTGCCTCTTCTTGTGCATATGCTGGCATACATAAAGTACTAGTTACCAATAATAAACTTGATAACTGAGTCGCTATTTTCTTTTTATTATGTTTCATAAGTCATTCCTAAACGATTTAATTGAATATGTTTTGTGACAAGATTACTTTAGCCACTTTATTCGCATGTGCTTTAGTACCTTGTGGGTTGTAATGAACATCACCCGGTTTTAACCACCATTTATTGTGATTAGGCTTAGTTAATTGATATAAGTCATTAATTTCTACTTCCGGAAAATCTTTTAAAACGTCAAGTGCAGCTGCGTTATATTTTTCTTCATCGCCGGCAAATCGACCTAATTCACCTTCTGGAACGGGTGTTGTTGTTGCAAAAATCAATTGAGCTTTTGGCGCTAGTTTTTTAAGGTAAATAACAATATTTCTAAGGTTATTTTTATACTCTGTAATTGTACTAACTAGCTTGCCATTAACTTTATCAAGTTTACCGTTTGCTACATATTTAAGATCATGAAGCCCAACGTTAAAGTGAATTACATCCCAGCTAAACGACCAATGATCTTTTAATTCTGGGTTTTGCATAACCGAAAGCATTTTATTCATCTTTGTAATAACCCCTCCTGAATCAGAGCCATTACGGTATAAACGATATACATTTGCTTTATTATCTAAATTTTCACGCACCTGTTCTGTATAGTGGATAGAGATAGAATCTCCATATAGCAATACATTAGGTAATGATGGATTATTTTTAACATAAGCAAATTCAGGTCTACTAACGAATCTTTCTCCTACTAAATTTTCCCAAGCGGCTTGTGCTGTGTTTAACTCAGTTGCCTGCGTAAAAAAACTAGTAAATAAAATACTAGCAGACATAACAAATATCACTTTCTGTGTAACTTTTTTAAAACTAAACAATGAGCTTAATAAATTCTTCATATTATTCTTCTTAAATATTAAAAAATCTCGCATTACAAAATTATTTACAATGCGAGTAACTAAAACCTTATGCTTTAGTGTGCTTATTTTTCATCTTTACTGATTTTTTTAAACGACTTTCAGATACCGCATTAGGGCGTGGCTCAACAGGTAGTGTTTTTTTCCAATCAAGTGCTAAAGCTTTCATTGATTTAACCATTTCAGGATGTAGTTCTGAAACATCTCTAGTTTCATTCCTGTCTAGCATTACATTATATAATTCAACACTATTATTATGTTGATGAACAAAAAGCTTCCACGGTCCTTCACGCACAGCTAACATTGGCTCTTTACCATCGCTTTTACCATAGCGCCATTCCCAAAACATCGGCTTTTCACGCTTACTTGTTCCGCCTTTAAGTAAAGACAATACACTTTGACCATCCGATTTATAACCTTCAGGCAATGTTGCGCCAGCAGCTTCTGCAAAGGTAGGTAGTAAATCAACAGCCGTTACAATTGATTGTGTATCTACACGTCCTACAGGTACTGCAGCAGGCCACCTCACTATAAATGGTACACGTAAACCACCTTCATAAGTGTCACGTTTACCTCCACGTAATCCAGCTGAAGAGCCCGTGCTGTAGTATTTTCCAAAAGGATACGGGCCTTGCATAATGTTTAACTTACCATCACCATGTCTTTTGTCTTTTTCAGTGCCCGTATGTTCAGGGCCATTATCGCTAGAAAAAACAACTAACGTATTATCAGTAAGGTTCAAATCATCTAGCGCTTTTAATACTTTACCAATACGTACATCCGCACCATCAACAACAGCAGCGTATACACGATCTTGTTCATTTAAATGCTTATATTTTTCTAAAGATTTTTTACTTGGATCATGAGGCGTATGAGTTTCGTGTATCCATAAATTAATAAAGAATGGTTCATCTTTATTTCGTTGCATAAAATCAACGGCATCGTCATAAAGATCTGCAAATGTGGTTTGTGGCCCATTACCATTAAAGACTTTGGCTTCATCATAACCGTACTCTACAGGCTCTGGGGCACCGCCATTATTGCCCATATGCCATTTACCAAAATGTGCAGTTTTATAACCTGCAGATTTCATTACTTTTGGCATATTTACTTCTTCAGTATCTAACCAATCAGCCATTGAAAAATTTTCATGATGTTCAAAACCAGACAGATGACGATGAATACTTGTTCTTGAAGGATACAACCCTGTCATAGCAGCAGCTCGACTTGGTGAACAAACAGGATTAGAAACAGAAAATTGATAAAATTCTGAACCCTCGTTAGCTAATCTATCAATATTAGGAGTACGTATATCAGGGTGACCATGTTTACTAATATCTCCCCAACCAAAATCATCTGCGAAAATAAAAATAATATTTGGCTTACTAGGAGCTACTTTTGCGATCTTAGATACTTTTGTTGACGTTGAATGCTCTGTAAAGCGGTCATTAGCAAACGAATTTGAACAAGCTAATGACAAAGCCGCGAGCGACAATGTTGCAATTATTTTTTTTCTAATCAAGTTCATTCTTATTTCCTTCAATGTATGTAAATAAATCATCTATCATTGGATAATCCAAAAAACTGTTCATTTTAAATAGAGAACTGCTTTCATATGACAAATCCAACAAAATGTATTTTTACATACAATAAACACCAAGTTATTTTTCTTAAGTTAATTTTACTAAACTTTATATTTAATTAATCAAGCTCTTATTAACATAGAAAAAATGATAGAACATAATATTAAATTAAAGCATTTACTTTATAAACACATTTAAACTGAGATAACTGTTAATAAAAAAATGGAATTAAATTTATTGTACTGAATATATTTAAAATAACAAACAAAGTTTGTTTGCATATAAAAACACAGAAAGATATATTATAAAAAACTCTTTAATTAAACAACCTAAATGAAAGAATTTAATATGCTAACAAAAACAATATTAATAAGTGTATTAGCGCTTACTAGTTCAACACTATACGCGCAAGATAACTCAGCACCGCCAATTCATGTTGAACCAACGTGGGAATCTTTATCAAAAAATTATCACGTACCCGAGTGGTTACTCGATGGGAAAATGGGGGTTTGGTTTCATTGGGGAATACCGTCTGCAGCAGATGAAAACCGCCCGAACGACGGTTCATGGTATGGCTTTCGTATGTACACACCTATAAAAGGTAAAAAAACGAAAGACGGCAAAGAAGATACATGGGAAATATTTGCTAAGTGGCACGCTAAACGGTATGGACCGGCATCAGAATTTGGTTATGAAGATATGATCCCTTTATTTAAAGCTGAAAAGTGGGATCCCAATGCCTTAGTAAAATATGTAAAAGGTGTAGGTGCTCGATTTATCATGCCTGTGGCTACACATCACGATAATTTCGATATGTATAATTCTATGCATCCTTGGAATTCAGTAAAAATGGGTCCTAAGCGCGATACATTAAAAGAGTGGAAAGAAGCAGCCGATGAACAAGGTTTAAAATTTGGTGTTTCAACACATCTTTATTGGTCACCTCGGTTTTTCAACCATGCTCGAAAATTTCAAAAGGCGGATACTCCAGAGTGGTCTTTATTCAATATGGATTACGATCCAAAAGACTATGCCAAGCAGGACAGTTGGAACCAGCACTGGTTTGAAAGAAGTTGGGATATCATAAGTAAATATGATCCAGACATGTTTAATATAGACTCTCCGTATCCCAAAATAGGTGAAGGAAAAGGTTTAGGTGTTAAATTATTTGCTGACTATATAAATCGTGATCTTGAAGAAAATAACGGCAAACAATCAGTTGTACTTTCATTCAAAGATAAAGAAGCTGACAGAAGCGCGTTTACCTACAACCTAGAACGAGGAGGTTCGGGCATAATACAGCCAGAGCCTTGGCTTTGGGCTACAGATCTATCTGGTGGATGGTTTTATCGCGCAACAGCAGTTAATAAAATGAGTATTCCTATCATGGTAGGTAATGCTATCGATGCTATCAGTAAAAATGGTGTAGTAATGCTAAATATAGCCTTACGTGGTGAAGGCACAATACCCGAAAAGCAGCTTGCTTATTTAAATGCATTTGGTGAAGTGTTTAATACTAACGCTGAAGGGATATATGGCAGCAGACCTTGGAAGAGATTTGGTGAAGGTCCATTACAAATTAAAACAGGCCGTCAAGGAGAGAATAATAAAGAATACTCTCAAGAGGATATTCGTTTTACCACTAAAGATGGTAATTTATATGCTTTTCTCTTGGCTAAACCCAACAAAAACATTGTAATTAAAACCCTAGCACATGGTGGAGAACTAAATGCTGATATTAGTGATATTTATTTATTAGGTAGTGATGAAAAAATAACATGGACTCGCACAAAAACAGGATTAAACATTCAGCTTCCAAAACACTTACCAACTGAAATAATTAACGGTTTCAAGATAATATTAAAATAAAAGTAAAGGATTACAATGAAGTTTATTACCCAATTAAAACAACTTGTTAAGTATTTTTTTATGATTATTACTGCATCAATTTTGTTGATGCAAGTTGCAATAGCTTCAAATGTATTTACCGCTAACAATTTATATAGTCAGCTAAACTATGAACAAGCCCGTATCGCTTATTTAGAAGCAACAAAAGTCGGTAGCCCTCATGCATACTATCAATTAGGTACTATTTATTACAAAGGCCAAGGAATAAAGCCTGACTTTCTTAGCTCTTTAATTTGGTTTTCTTTAGCGGCTGAATATCAATACAACGATGCAGAAAATATAGTCGCTCAATTAATGGAAAGTATAGATCCAGAGCAAAGGCCTGAAGTTCAAGAACTCGTTGATAATTTTAAAGCAAAACATGGTAAAAAAATAATTACCCAAAAATACCTACCCGAAATTATCCCCCCAGAACTTCATAATAAAATAACATTTATTAGCTACGAAGAAGAAGAACAATCAATAGTCGAAAGTTTTAATGATTTTGACGGCAGTCAATTAGATGATGATGTGTTATTAGCTCTATTAGATGAAAACGATACAGAAATCACTGCAGATGTTCTACCAACAGTTAAAAACCCCAAAAATTTACCTTATTTTTCGGTAGTTGATTATGATATAGCCGCTGACGGTTCTATACGTAATATCACAACGTTACATAGTATAGGGCGGCAAGCCAACATAGACACAGCGATATATAACTTATCAATGAATAACATAAAACAGCCTATGTTTAACAATAAACCCACTGGTTTTATGAAACGAGGTTATTTAGGTGTTGCCAAATACAGCAGAGCAACAATGCGAAACAAGCATAAAGACTTATATAATTCGATAAAACGTATAACTAAAAAGTTAGCTCAAAGTAAATCTGCCAACGACAGATATAAACACACTATGGCCTTACTATATTTTACTTGGGCACCTCAAAAAAAAGGTATGGCCATAAAAATGTTAAAAACACTCGCCGAAGAAGGACATGTTAATGCGCAATATGAATATGGTATTTATTTATACCGAGAACAATTAAACCTTAAAGAAGCAATAAAATGGTTATCTCTAGCAAGTCAATTTGGATTATCAAAAGCTGAATACCGTTTAGCTAAAATTTTGCAAGATAGCCCTTGGGTCGTAAATGACGAAAGGAAATCACTTTTTTGGTATGAATCTGCAGCACAGCAAAACCACCCTACAGCAACATTAAAAGCAGCAGAGTTAAGATTATTAGCCAAAGATAAAAGCTTACATGATCAAGAGGCAGCAGTTAATTACTTAAAAAGTATTGAGTCAATTCAAAGTGATAACCCAGAATATAACTATTTAGTTGCTATATCACACCTTAAAGGCGAATACAGAGACTTCAAGAAAGTCGTTAACCATTTAAGGTTAGCAATAGCTAGAGGTAAAAAACTCAATTGGGATGTATCTTTGTGGGAAGAACAACTTGACCGCTGGACAACAGGTAACGTTTATATAAAAGATTAAAGCAATTAAAGCAGAGAGAATCTTACCTCTGCTTTAATTTATAATATATTTAATGAAAACGTTCACCTGCGACAACACCGATCAAACAGTTAACAATTTTATCTTAATAATTGTTATTAAATTAATGATTTATAGGTATTTTAAACCGAGTTAACATAAAGAAGATATAAATTTTGATGCTATCCAACTACCACGGAACTTAGGATTTACGATCAATTGACCTAAATTCCTCCTCCCTAGACTTTCGTAAAATGGGTCAAATACTAAAAGTTCAGAAACTGTTGATAAGTGGATATATGAACTTAAAGTATTAAGTTTCAGGTCATCAATAAAAGACAATAAAGTAAATGGATGTCTGAAATTTGGCCCTGCCCAATTTGTAAGCTATTGTTTATTAGAAAACCAGCCCATCATGTCTACTAGATGATTTTCCATAGGGTTAACTAACTGCGTATTTTTCTATCACTTTAATAAATATTAAAAGTTTTGGTTATTTATAAAAATAATAAATCCATGTAATTACCATTGAGTTATTCAATGAAATCACATGGCTTTTGATTTTAAATAACGACTATTCTTTAGCGTTATTGATGCTTAGGTTAAGTAATAAATTATTAGTTAATTTTCATTATGGGTATTAATGGTTAATGTTTTCATTGATTGATTTCTTGAAATGGTGAGTTTCATTTTTTTACGCCATTTTCCCGTTTGGTAAGCTTTTAATAAATCTTGTGCAGTAGCTATTTGTTCTTTTCCGTAAATAGTAAATATAACATCGTTAGCTTTTATACCTTCTCTGTCCATTACGCTTCCTTTTGTTACAGACAGCACCATAACACCTGATATTTCTGGTATACCTAAAGCAGATTGCTCTCCTAGAGTTTCTACCGATTTTACTTTTGCACCTAAAAAGTTATATACCTTTGATGTATTACTGGCTGAGTTTTCTAAAAACAGATCCGGAAATTCAGGTGTTTCAGCTAATCGTTTTAACGATGGGCTTACTACGCCAAAGTTGTCCATAGGGAAGTTTATAAAGCCTACCATTAATGCTTTAGAGTTTTCTGAAACTCGATAGTCACCCACTTTGGGATTTATGAACATAGGCTCTCCATAAGTTGAGTGTTCGTCTAAACCCAATGTGTGTGCTTTTTCTAAAGCACCTTGAGTGGTAAAGAAGTTATAGTCTATTTCGCTGCCCCAATGATAACTCGAAACAGGTTGATAGCTTACTAGCACAATATTGTGTTTAACTACGTCTTCACTGTTTTCAAACCATACGTGTGGGTGAAACGAGTTATTGATCATTATGTTATTGTAGGCGTAGCGTCTATAACCTTCTCGTAGCTTTAATCCACCTGCTAACATTACATTATTGTATATGTCGTAATTTGATGAACCATCGTCAAGATCTATGTCCCAACCGTAGTCACTTTGAAATCGGTTATTTCGAATAGTTACCGTAGCAATAGCATCTTTTTTATGAAGCATTGGATGTAATTTATATATTTGTTCCATTTTAGCGCGCTTAGGATGCCAAAATCTGTCTCGTCCCCAAGAGTTAAATGCGCCATGATCGCCTGTTTCTAATACGGTATGAAACACGTCGTTAAATTCTATTAAATGACCGCCCCACGTTCCTTCGCTAACATTAATACCTGCGCGCGGTACTCTGTAAATTGAGTTATGGCTAACGGTAATAGATTTGGACATTGATATTTGTACGCCAGCGACTTGTTTTTCAACACGTCCTATATCGTGAATAAGGTTATTATGAACAGTTGAATTTACTGGATATAAGTTGTTTTTAGGCCCGTCACCAAAATCCATTTCGTCTAATGTTATAAAGTCGTTGTAGTTAAAGCTTGGGGATCTTACGGCTGAAGGGTCGCCAACAAAATTAACGGCTCCTGCGCCTATTTTCGATATGTGATTGCTGTCTATTTCAATATTTTTAGCAAAACGATTAACTGAAACGGCATTGCCACCTAAGTTAACTAAGGTATTACCTTTAACTAAAACATCTTGAGCGTTTTCAATAGTTATTGCCCCACCTCTGTATATAGTCCAGTCGCTTCTCAATAAAGGTTCGCGAGTTTGCATAAAGGTTTGCTTGGTATGGCTAAAGGTTATGTTTTGTATTTTTATGTTTTGTACTGGCTTTTGTTCAGTACCAATAATATCGATTAGGTGATCTAACTGAGGAACTTCGATGGTTTTGATTTGGTTGATAGTTAATTTATCAGGGTAAAAATACAGAGTTTGTGTTTTAGGTTCGAAAAACCATTCTTTAGGAGCGTCTAATTCTTCAAATACGTTTTCTACAAAACAATATTTAGCATGTAATGGCGATGGTCTATTGTTTTGAAAGCCACCCTCTAGGTCCCAATTTCCATCAGGTAACTTACCAATAATTTGGTAGTGCATTCCGCCCCATTTACCTTTATGTAAAGCGTGTACATATGCACCTATAGGGTTGTTCCAATGTTTTGTTCGCTCTGGTGATATCGCATCGGCAGCATAACCGTTAAACACTTTATTGCCCGTTTGATAATTTGGGTATCTTGCTCTTACTTGTTGCTCGCCTGCTATAAAGAGTTGATCAACATTTTTTATATTCAACTTAGCTTTATAAATATGTTCGTTATGCTTTTCCCAGTTAAGTGTAAGCCTAGTAGCGCCACTAATCATTGTTCGGCCTAATTCTGAACCCACAATCGACAGTTTATTGCTGCTCCAATTAGTAAGCTTTAACGTATTTTCTAAATAATAAGTACCAGGTGATAATCTAACTTCAACGTTATTACCCACATTTACAAGTTGCTGAGCCTGAGCAATGATATTGAACAGGTCATCGCTTTCAGTGCTTTTAACATAAAGTACTTTTTCAGTATTGGCGTTAAATTCAGTAATACCAGAACACGACACTATGCTTATACTAACCACTGTCAAAACAGATATAAGTAATAACTTTGTAATTTTTAACATTAGTACTCTCTTAATATTTATTTTTGTTTCTATTCGTTTTATTTAGGTAATTTATTTTTTAACTTTTAGAGCAATAAACAATTAGTAAATATATTTACTGTCTTTACCTAGCTCGCCTTTTACTTTGTCTTCCCACCAATGACGAGGTCCTTCGGCTGAGATATTTTGCCACGTTTTAATTAATAAGCTTTTCATGGATTTTAATTTTTGGGGCATAGTAGCGGCTAGATCATGCGCTTCATTAGCATCTGTTTCTACATTAAATAACATAAACTTAGTTAACGTTTCGTCTGCGACAATCTTCCAATCTCCATCACGTACTGCTACTCGACTTTCAGCAGGAGAAACATGTGTACGCCAAAACAGCGGGATTGTTCGAGTAAGTTTTTTACCTTGGATTGCTGGTAATAGGTTAACGCCATCGATAGTGCGATCTTGTGGAACGTTTAAATGCCCTATACTTAAAAGCGTTGTAAATATATCTGTACCTATAACGGGAATATTACTTTGAGTGTTAGCTGTAATATAACCCGGCCAACGCATTATAAAAGGAACACGAATACCTCCTTCAAAATCGTCTCTTTTATTTCCTCTTAAACCACCGGTATTTCCACCAAATCGTTCAACAGGACCATTATCAGACGTAAACACAACTAAGGTGTTATCAGCTACACCTTGAGACTCAAGGGTTTTCATTATTTCACCAAGTGCAAAATCCATTTGAGTAACGTTGCCGAAATATGCTTTATTTTTTGCAGTTTCATTTGGATAAAGTTCAGAAAACTTTATATCGGTTTTAATAGGTGCATGCGGTTCATGAAACCAAACAGACATTAAGAATGGTTTAGTAGGATCTCGCTTTGTATTTAGCCAACTAATCGCTTCATCTGCTACTAAAGGCGCTGAATAACCTTCTAATTTGCCAACAGGTTTACCATTACGGACAAAATTAATTGGGTTTCTATGGTTGGGAAATGCATTATTTTGTGTGGCAAACCAATAGTCGTAACCATGATCATCAGGGTGCGGAAATTTTTCATTTTTAAATTGATAGCGTGACAATAAATGCCATTTACCAAAATGACCTGTTTCATAACCTGCTTCTTGAAACAGTTTTGGGTAAGTAATTTCACTTTTCCGTAAATGTGCTGGCGCAGGATCAGCACCAGAAAGATGACGCCAAACGCCATTTCTATATGGAGTTCTCCCTGTTAAAATAGCTGAACGCGAAGGTGAACAAACGCCCGCAGCTGAATAACCTTGGGTAAATTTAACACCTTGCTTAGCAAGTTTATCTAAGTTGGGCGTTTTAATAACTTTATTGCCATAAGTTGAAGAGTCTCCCCACCCCATGTCATCAGCAACAATAACGATAATATTAGGTTTCTCTGTTTTAGTACCTTCTTGAGCCACGCTAAAAAAAGGTACTAATAATAAAATTAAGCTAGTTATAATTAATTTGTTTTTCATTTTAGTTTTGCTCAAAATTTAAAGGTTAGGCTTCCAGTTTGGAATGCCCTTTTCTTTTAATTGCTTATTATATTTAAGTGTAAATGGTTGGTTCTCTGCCGTTATTTCAGGTAGTTGTTCGTTAACCAAGTATTGTTTGGTTGAATCCCACCAGTTGTTATAAGCAACCGTTAATTCTTTAATAACTTCTGGGTACTGTTTAGCAAGGTTTATAGTTTCTGCAGGGTCTTTATTTATATCTGATAAGAAATATTCCACTTCACCTTTATTTAAAGTGTATACAAGTCGCCATTGCTCGGTACGAACAGCTCCATTGTTAAATTTATTTTCTTCACGGGTCATTTTGTTTTTGCGATTGTCGTCCCATCTTCCTTTATGAACGAATAACTTACGATCTGGCCAAGTAGCTTTTTTATTTTCTAGTAATGGTACTAATGATCGACCCGTTGGAGGTAATTTACTTTTAGGTATTTCTGCACCAGTTAAATCGCTGAATGTTTTATAAAGATCGATATGAGCAGCCAGTGATTCAACATCAACATTTTCTTGTAAAACCCCTTCCCAATACCAATATGATGGTACATGAGTTCCACCTTCCCAAGGGGTATTTTTACGGCCTTTCATACCGGCATTATATGGCATAATTTTTTTTGCACCTTTTTTAATAGGTGCCATGCTCATACCGTTATCTGTCATGAATATAATTAAGGTATTTTTGAGTGCACCCCACTTTTTAAGGGTTTGCATCATATCACCAAGGTTATCATCTATGTTTTCAACCATTGCGTAGCGAGCGGCTGTTGACTTGTCTAAACCTTGTTCTAGAAATCTACGTTTATAGTTATCTGGTGCGTACATTGGCCCATGAGGAGCATTTAAAGATACATAAGCAAAATAAGGTTTTTCGGCATCAATCTGTTGTTTGATCCAAGCTAAACTAGCATCAAAAAACAGGTCGGTAGAAAACCCCTCTGTTTGTACAATAGTGTCGTTATGTAAAAGTACGTTATCGAAATAAGGATTTTTTGTATTTGCTTTAAAATCTCCTAATGAATACTGACCAATACCACCAGCACCGAACATAAGTACTTCGTCAAAGCCTCTATTTTTTGGGAGATATTTTTCTTCGTCACCTAAATGCCATTTACCGAACAATCCGGTTTTATAACCTGCTTGCTGTAAAGTTTGTGGAAAGGTAATCACATCTAATGCCATTCGTTCGCGCTGTAAAATGGTATGACTTACTCCAACCTCTAAAGGATGACGACCACTCATAATAGCAGCACGCGACGGAGCACATGTTGGACTTACTTGAAAATCATTAAAACGAACTGAATTCTTAGCAAATGAATCTATGTTTGGTGTTTTTACTATAGGGTTTCCTGTTCCTGACAAATCCCCCATTCCTTGATCATCTGTTAATACAAAAATGATATTTGGACGACTATTAGAAAGAGAAGTATCGTTTGCTTGAGCTTTAGAAAAACAACAAAATACAACTAAAGCGAAAAACAATACATTGGTGAACGAGAAACACTGATTAACACTATTTTTTGCTGAGTTGTACATAATAAAAATTTTCCTATACATTTTTACTTTAGCTGTTTAAAAACAAGAGCTAATTAGAAACACATTATGTAAAAAGCACCCATTTTATTTATTGTTAAATAAAATGGGTGCTATTTTTTTTAACACTTAATTAAATTACTGTTTTATTCTTCTTGCTACAGCTATACCGAAAGCGCCTAACATCATCAATACAAGTGAAGATGGTTCAGGAACAGTTACATTAAATGAACCGCCAATGCTGCCATCTACAAAATCATCATTGATGAAATCATAAATAAATGCACCACCGCCATTTGCTGCAAATTCCCCGTATGCTGAAATATTTTCAGCACCTTCAGACAATGCAGTAAAATGAAGTGTAGCTATTTGTACATTGTCTCCAGCAGGTAAAAACTCAAATGGGTCAGCTAAACCGCCAACTTCATTAAAATTATCTGCAATTAACCACATTGGAACAGTAAAACCTTCAAAACTTAAATGAGTAAACGTGTTTTCGAAATCAAAACCAAATGTAGTAAGTTCAGTTCCGTCAGTTATATCTAAAAACACATCTACATCGAAAGACTCACCCACAGCAACACCATCAACTGTACTAAACTCAAGTTCATAATCTGCCATTAACGCCGCTGAAGCAAAACCTGATTGCAATACAAATACAAGCCCTGCAAATAGAGAAAACCAACTTTTATTATTAGAATTTTTCATAATGATTACCTTTGTATTATTCTGTATGAATATTTTTATTAAAATTATTTTTTAAGGCTTATTGAATAATGAGCAACTCAATAAGCCAGTCTATTATTGGTTTCTATATAAACTAAACCATTGATTGTAATCAGAACGAGTAATGACACCATCGTTATCTAAATCTGCACCAGCAACATAAGTATCGTCACCCACTTGGCTACCCATTGCGGATCTAAATACGGCTATATCAGTTCGATCTAATACACCATCACAATCAAAATCACCTACAACAACTTCTGACTCATCTACGAAATAGGACACAGTAATGTTATTAACCGACCATTTATTTTTAGTTTGGTCGTTAGCTGTTCCAACCGCTAATACAAGATCTGTTATGGCTCCCTCACTACCGTAGGTAAGGCTATATTGAGTTGGGTTATCCGGCATTTTTGCACCATCTTCATCATTAACAACACCATTAGAGGTTACTAAAGTACGGTCATGAGTAGACTGGCCATTTACAATTTCAACATAGTTAAAGGATAAGTCGGTTATGTTGCTAATATCTGAACAACTGCCATTCCCATTAAAGTTAATAATACGAAGATTACTAATTGACTCGATAGATTCAGCATCGCTACCTTTGAATAGTTTATCTGCACCAACTCCCCAGCTTGTAGCGGTTGAACTACCACTTGAGTCACCACTTTGAATACTAGATCCTGCAGTAGGTGTAACATCAACGGCTATTTGAAAAGTTGTACTGCCAGCTATTTGTACATCAGATATTAGAGTGGCAACCGTATTAATACCGTAATCAGTTTCTGGTGTTGCAAAAATTGATGCTAATATCGGCTCTACTGGCCCTTCAGGTTCTACAGGAATGATAGGCTCAACATATTCTGTCACGGTTAAATTAAACACACGTTCTCTGGTACCTGATTCATCTGCGGCTTGTATAATAAACTCATACGATGTTTCGGTAGTTTCAGTCGTTGTACCTTGTAACAACCATGTGCCTGGGTTTGATACGTCTTGAATCAGTTGTAGCCAAGAAGGGGTTCCTTCAGGTAATAAAGTTAAGGTAACTTCGTCACCTTCAGGATCCCAGAAGTCTTTATCTTCTACTAAAGCATGAGAATAAGCGTCTTCATAATAACCATCAGTTAATTCTGTATGAGCACGAGCCCAATTTGGCGCGCCTGGTTCTTGTAATTCAGCTAAATGAGCATCCATTACGCTTAATTGTGCTAGAGCCCAGTCAGTAGCAATTAACCTTTCGTTATCATTACTCGACTTGCCTACCAATGCCATGCCCCAACTAATGGCCCCTCCACCTTTTGCTGATTCTAAGTTCCAAAGTTTAAACTCATCATCTGTTAAGGCTGGTGTATTACCACCGTTCCAACTAGAGGTGCTCATTGGTGGATCAAAATGACCAATCACTTTATCGTCAAATTCCCAATCGTGTGCATCTGTCCCTGCTGCGACAGAACCGGAATGAACATTACCATTGGTTGCTGTTATTTTTTGGATGTGCGCGTAGTTACGATCATATAAACCATTTTCATGATTTCCGATAACTCGACCACCGTTGTATGGATGTCCAAACATATAGTCGTCGTAATGTGTAGCTTCAGAGAATGGATTTAACTCTTCAGTATCTCTTTCAGGGCTATTATTAAACGATACAGGAGCATTTGGATTACCTGCTTGAGAAGCTTTAGCAAAAGCACCATAAAGGGTTTGATCTTCTATTATACCGTTAGTAGCACTATCACCGTTGTTATACATAAAAGAACCAGAATCAAATAACCAACCATCAATTAAATCACCGTAGCGCTCTGAGTACACTTTAAGCACAAATTCAGCATAGGCGAACATGTATTTACGATTTGGGTAAGTTTCAGAAGCATCAACGTATGTTTGTGTTTCAGTGTCCCAAGTTCCAGTATGGTATGGCTGGCTGTTAATAAACGCTTGTGCTTGTGGATCAGTATCAACCCATGCCTTCCAGCGCTCTGTAATATTAGGAATGTAAGCCGGATTAGGTGTAGATTCACTGCGTTGTAACATATTTGAACTGTTTACATACACTTGCGTTTTCATCCCTGCAGCTCTAACTTTTTTGAGCATTTTTAAGAAAGGGTCTACATTGGCTGACGCACGAGGAACTACTAGGTTAATAGGGTTACCAGTCGCATCGGTATCGCCTTGCCAAAAACTTTCTAATAATTCATGCGGCGCAATATGTACTGATGATTTGATAGACGATTCACCTAAATGAACCTGAATATAATCAATGGTTTTAAGATGGCTAATTTGCTCTAAGAAATTGTCAATTTCAAGACCTTCACTTCTGCCATTATACATTTCAACTGGCTTCCAGTTGATCCCCCACGATCCTCTTAACCAATCTCCCCGAGATTCAACATTATCTGCAGTTTCTTCTATTACAATGTCGTCTACAGCTATAGCACTAGTTGCTAACATACATGCTGCTATTGATGTTATTTTAAAACCTGTTTTCATTAATCTTCCCCTTTATTATACAACTTATTATTGAGGCTAAACTTTCAATCTAAGTCGATCTTATTGTGTTTTTGTATATAATAAACTACAAAATAGATTATCAACTAATCACAAGTAATTCAACACTGATCAACATAAATACAACAAAATAAAAGAAAACAAATAATAAATAATTAAAAAACAAAACCTTAAACAAAAAACAATACAATTGAAGATATAATAAAACACACGCGCATAAATGATTTTTAAATATAAGAAAACACAAGGTCGATTAATTGAAAAACAACCTAAATTATAAGTAATTACGTCTAAGTTGAGAGACTGTTATCTGTAAATAATAGAGTTTTTTATGAATAAGTGAGAACTTATCCGGAAATGATATTTGTGATGTGACGTTAAAAGAAGAGAGTACAAATATTGCTAATTTGTACTCAGTAATGTTTAATAAAAATTAACAACTCTTCAAATAATTTTACTATTTAATTAGCCCTTTTCCCGTTGCCGCCCAATAAATACCGCCATATAAGTGCTTTAAAAACAAGGTGTTGCTGTAATGTTCATTCATATGGCCTAAGCCGGTATAGAAAGATCGACCACCATCATAGTTGTGATACCAAGCAACAGGATGAAAACTCCCCATTCCATTGTAGGTTTTTCCTTTTCTTACTACTTTTGCATCATACGTGTCTTCATCTACTGATAATAGGTAGCTTAAATTATCTACATAAGCATCACTATATTGGTACCATTCTTCAGTCCAGAGGAATTGGTCTGGCATACGAGCTAAACCAGGAAACTTTCTATTATTAACCTTAAGTACGGCCGTTTGTATTTTTGGGTGAATAACAAAACTTCGCCCTATAAGCTTTTGATACCATGGCCATTCATATTCAGTGTCTGATGCACTGTGAATACCAACAAAGCCTTTACCCGACTGTATAAATCTCTCTAATGCAGCTTGTTGGTTCTGGTTAAGAATATCCCCAGTGGTAGATAGAAAGATAACAACATCAAATTTCTTTAACTGTTTGTCTGTTATACGATCTGCATTAGTTTGCCATTGAAGGTCAAAATAATGTTCTTTTGCCATTTTTTGTAAAGCTGTTACTCCTGCATTAATCGACTCGTGATGCCAACCACTAGTTTTAGTAAAAACTAACGCTTTAAATTGTTCTGCATTAACTGTTTGTAAACTTGCCAACAGAATACAAATAGTACTAAAAATCCTTAAAGTAAGTTTTTTCATTCGTTTCTCTCATTCATTAAGCAAACCACCCTTTATAAATTTATTTAATATTAATGGCCATTACTCTTATCATAAAATAAAAAACAGAGCTCAATAGGCTCTGTTTTAATATTTAACATCTAAACTTTATAAAAAATAAAAATTAAAGTTTGTATGTAACGCCTAATCTAAAGTTACGTCCGTTATGACCTAAGACGTAAGTCCTCCACTCAGGCACATTGCCATCTAAAGCGTTACCTTCACTAAATAATCCATTAGCTTCATCTTCTTGCAAGCGAGTAACAAAACTACGGTCATATGTATCAGTTAAGTTAGTAGCTGAAAAGTTAAACGAAAGATTTTTATTTACTTTATAACTTGTTGAGAAATCGACTGTTGCACGATCATCAGTCCAAATTGCACCATCAAAATCATTTGGTGAATCAAGACGTTTAGAACGATAGTTATACGCTAAACGAACAGACAATCCTTCATTTTCCCAGTATAAACTGCTGTTAAATGTATGCTTTGATGTATTTCTCATCGGAAAGCCTTCTAACAACTCAGCCGTTTCAGATTCTTGAGTTGGATCTACATAATTTGCTTCACTATCTGTATAAGTATAGTTAGTTGTTATGCCTGTATACTTTAACCACCCAGGTAAAAACACAAAATCTTGTTGATAGATAGTTTCAACACCGAAACTCTTACCGCCTTCACCATTAACAGGTGTGGTAGTCGCAATTTCATCGGCTATTTGCGCACAATGTAAATCTCTATATTGTTGTTGATCTTCTGGAAATACACTTGCTTCAGGACAAGTATGTAATACACCTTCAATTTTTTCATACGCTAACGACTGAAAGTCTTTATAGAAAAATGCCGTTGACATCATACCTGTTTCATCAAAATACCATTCCCATGAAAAGTCATAAGTAATAGCTTCAACAGGTTCTAAATTAGGGTTTCCGCCAACAGCTGTTGGTGTAGCAGTACCATTTCGAGCATTAATTAAGTAACCAGGCACTAAATCAGAGGCCTTTGGCCTTGCCATAACTTTAGCTACACTAAAGCGTAACAACATATCTTCAGTCAATGTGTATCGTGAATTAAAGCTTGGTAATACATTGTTATATTCTATATCACCAAAAGTGCTGTCATCGATAGTAAAAGCACCATCGTTGAAAGCACCAATAATATTTCCGTCAGCATCTTCGCCGCCTACAGGATCATAATTAGTAAAATCATAACCTGCTCTACCTTTTGCACGAGCTTTTGTTTTAACTATACGTACACCAAAGTCACCAAGTAATTTACCACCAAAAAATTCAAAATCAGCCATTACATAACCAGCATATGATTCAAATGTAGTCGTTTCAGGTGCTTCATCTTCAAAAGGTATAATTGATTCAGGATCTGGTAAGAATGAACCATAAATTGCATCAAAATCAGGAACTGGCCAACCATTACTTTCTGTACCAGTAACTCGTGTTAAAAAGTCATCAACAGGGAATTCTAAAGCATAATCAGTTAATGTAATAGTATTAAGACTTACTCCATCAGCATTCACACCATCATTAACAGCTTGATAAATAACCGAATTATTTGTTTTGTCTCGATCTACAACCTTAACACCCATAGCAACATTAACAATAGGTCCAAAATCAACATCGCCCTCTAAATCTACTTGGAAACTATAAGCATCATCTGTATTATCGCGAGTAAGGTAAGTTACTGCTGATGGACGTAAATTATCTGTAGTAAGGTAACCACGCCCTTCGTCTCCAAATGAGAATTCTGGCGACAATAGCATATTGCCATTTTCGTCAAGCCATGATAATTCTCCAATCTCAGTTCTAGCATTAGAATTAAAAATTATACGGCGGTTATTAATTGGATTATATGATGTTGAACCACTCCATCCTAATTTAGCATCTATCGTCCAAGCTCCATCTGCAAACACTTGTTGATAATTCAATCCAAGAGTAGTTGTTGAGCTTTCATTGGGTTGTTCAAATGTTACCGAATTAGATCTAGAGGCTGACGACCCTGAAACCACAGCACTGTGTGCTTCTTCATCAATAACTCCATACTCTCTTGTATTAAGAATACGGTTATTATATTGAAGTTTAGTTTTATCTTTCTCTGAATGCGTTGCATCAAGCCAAATAGTGCTATCGTCATCAAAGCTATACTGAAAAGATGCTGAAGCACTAAGACGTTCTGTTTCTATTAAAGATAAATTTCTCTCATTACCTAAAGGTTCAAATGAACGTGTATTTCCATCAGGGTCTAATATTTCACCTGTTTGCAAGCTGGTTGCATCAGCTATATTACGATATTCCCAGCGATAATTAGATAATCTGTCTTGACGAGTATTGGTTTTATCGTAATTTAAAGAACCCGTCATACCAAATTTTTCACTAAAGTTTTTACCAAAAGACAAACCAAATTGAAGATCTGTTTCATCTGATAAATCGTTATATTTTGTTTTAGCCGAAAATATTGTTTTTGGTTCTTTAATATCTAATGGTTTCCAAGTATTTAACTTAACTGTGCCACCTAAGCTACCTTCATCGTGATTTGCGCTTGGGGTTTTTATAACTTCAATTGACTTCAACATATCAGCTGACATGCTAGAAAAATCAATTTCGTTATCATCACCACTGTTTGTCATCGTCACGCCATTCATCTGAATATTATTCAAACCACCTTCTACACCACGAATCGTAATACTAGTACCTTCGCCATCAACTCGATCAATACCTATGCCTGTGATACGTTGCATTGCTTCGGCTATATTTGCATCTGGCATTTTACCAATGTCTTCAGCAAAAATACTATCTGAAACATTTTTACCAAAACGTTTGTTATTTAATTGTTTCGTAGTACTTGATCTAAAACCACTTACTTCAATAACTTCAATTTCTTCTTTTTCTTTTGTTGTATTTTCGGCAGAAAAAGCCATTGGACTGGTGGTAAAAACTAGTGATATTAGCGCTGTTGAAATGGCTAACGCGAGCTTGTTTTTTTCTAAGTATTTACCTTTATTATTTTTCATCATACTCCCCTATCCTAACATTTTTAAAATAATCCATCTCTTTTGTATACAATATTTATTTTTTAATTTAATGTATACTTACATATAATGTACATCAGTGAAAAGTTATTGTCTATCACAAAAGTAAAATAATTCCGATAAAAAACAACCAAAACAAAATAAAATAAAAAAGCTAGAATACAATGACTTAACAAGTAAAAAAGACAAATAAAAAGGAAGAAACAAAGTCATCAATAATAATATATAATTTAAAAGTAAATTTATAAAATAATATAGACATGATGTTTCATGATTTATTTAATATAAAAAACAAGTTTAATTCTATATCCCCCAATTCGACTTAGTGAACCTTATAACCGATTAATTTATATCCTTAAACCTGATTTATAATTAAATTACTACCAAGATACACTATATACATCCTCTCAATGATGAGATCTATGTGATTATTAAAGTGTCTTAATAAACCAATAGATGATTATTTGGCATAAAACAAAATACCTACTACGTAAGGCATGAAAGAACCATGATTAGATTTACCTTTTAACTCTTATCTTCATTATAACTATGTAATTGATATTTAAATAAACCGAAAGAAACGACACGTAATACGGCAACTCCGGTTATGTACAAAATAAAATCAAAGGCTAATGCAATAAAAATATTAGGTATAAACTCAAGAAACATACTTATTCGACTTTCCTATCGATAGAAATATAATACCTCAAACCGAGGCTATAATTGATGGCTTAAAATAACGAACCACAAGCAGTGTCCAGCTATTTTAGTATTTAACTATTAGATCTAAGCGCCCTAATTAAAGGGCTAACTCGGTGCTATTTTTTTACTTTGAAAAGCTCGCTTTTTATCATGAAGTTATTCTTGTCGATAAGTACAAACATGTATTCCACAACGTCCTTTGGCAGTTTAGCGGTTACTGAAGTTTGTGTATTTTCTTTGGCTTCAATATTAGCGCTTAATTTCACATATCGTTTATCTTTTTTCCCTTTAACTAATACATATGCATGGTGAAGCGGAGTTTTGTTATCGGCTAGTTGAATAGTAGCGATATGTTTTTTAGCGTTATAAACATGATTTTCAATAACTGGTAGTACTTTTTTGTCAGATTCACTAAGGCCTTTATACTGAGGGTTTTTACTCGGGAATTCGGCATTGTTCTGTGTCAAAAGTTCTTCTAGCTTACTTGAAAGCTTAGCAACAATCGTCTCGTAGCCTTTTACACTTGCTAGATCATTTTGCTCCCCAATATCATCCATTTTCCCATTTTTATATAATCTAAATAATGAGTAGCTGTTATCTTTATAATTTTTGTAGAGCTTAAAATCGCCCTCACGTATTGCTGATTGCATTTGTGAGTCTGAATTGTGTGGGAAGTGCCAGAATAGAAATTCTCTAGGTTTACCCTTTGAATCTGTAACAACTTTGCTCTTGCCATTAAGTACTGGAGTAATATCTAGCCCATTAAGTTTTGACTGTTGCTGTGGCGTTAGAGAAGTACCCGTTAAGTCCATAATGGTAGGGAAGTAATCTAACTGACTAACCATTCCATCAAACTGTGAGCCAGATTTAATAGATGGTCCGCTTATTATCATAGGTACACGAACGCCACCTTCTTGCGCATATTTTTTACCTTTATCAAGCGGTGCATTGTCAGTAATAATTTCAGTGCGACGGTCTTCAGCACCTCCGTTATCTGAGGTCATAAAGATATAGGTGGTTTCAATTAATTTTTTACCTGGGTTACGCGGATCATTGGTAGCCTTTAGTAAATCAATCACTCGACCTAAGCTCCAATCTACCGTTGTTACCATAGCACCGTAATAAGGGTTAGTTTGTCCTGGCGTTGTTATATCTGATTTGTCTTTCGGGAAATCAATGCCTAGCTTATCAGTATAATATTCCAATAAGTTACGGTTACGGGTAATAATTGGGTAGTGAACCATCCAGTGAGCTAAATACAAGAAGAATGGTTTTTTCTCATTGGTACTATCGGTAACAAACTTTAATGCTTGTTCTGTTACTGGCTGATAAGGATATGGTATACCGTTAGGATGTTTTTTACTTGTGGGTGGATACAGTTCTTTACCTAACGGAAATTTTTCGTCGGCGTCATAACCAGAAAAGTCTTTAGAGCGATCATCTAATTGGCTGTGTGCTCCTCGTTTTGTATAAGCAACATCGAACCCTTTTTTAGCACCATGAATATGCCATTTACCTACCTGCGCTGTGCGGTACCCATTCTGCTGTAGTGCTTCGCTAAGGATTATTTCTCCTTCTCCGTCTGGCAATGTATTAATAAAGAATGGTGAAATCATTTTCTGAGCTTTGCTCGATTGTGGAAGCCTATTGCCATTTACATGAGTAAAGTGAGTTCTAGCTGGATATTGTCCTGTTAATAAACCTGCACGTGATGGGCCACAGGTTGGCGCAGGAGAATAGCCTTGTGTAAACAGCATTCCTGAGTTTGCTAATGCATCCATGTTGGGTGTTTCCCATGGGCTAGGCTTATCTATATTATATATATTAGTATCCTGCCAACCTAAATCATCCACGTAAAATATAATAATATTAGGTTTAAATTCAGCACTAACCACACAGCTGAAAAGTACACCAATTAGTACACTTAATATTCTCATTAATTTAGCCTTTCTCTGTTATATATCAAAAATAGTAACGAGCGATATTGTTAAAATAGTTATATTGCCTTGCTCTTACTTTATCAACGTAAACCATCGTATTTTATTTATATATATACACGATTAATTTATGTAATTCGTTGCACTGGTTTGTAGGTTTACACTAAAAAGTTAAACCAAAATGTCTGAAACTATATTCTGACTATCGCCAAAACTATCAGTTTCTACACCAACGCGTTGTAGAATGGTAAGCAGTAAATCATTAAACGGCCGTTCTTCTTCAAACTTATGAAACGCTCCATGTTTAATCCCTAGGTTTTTACCGCCAGCCAAAATTAACGGATAATTTTTACCTACATGGGTTTTACTTGTACCACTTCCATACAACACAATAGTATTGTCTAACAAGCTTCCTTCTGCGATTGGATCAGGTGTTTCTGCCATTTTTGTTAAAAACTCTGATAAACGCTCAGCCATGTATTGATCAAATTTAGCCCAGCGCTCCCAACCACCCTCGTCGCGAGCGGCACTGTGTGATAGTTGGTGATGGTGTAATGACAGACCAGCAGCATAAGGTAGTTGATTACCTCTACCTGAACCACCATCAATAGATGTTTGGTACGTTACCACGCGTGTAGAATCTGTAAGCAAAGCCATGTGAATAAGATCAAACATAGTACGCATGTAGTTGGTACCTAATTCACGCGTTGGTTTTGAATCAAAATCAAATAAAGAAGCATCGACCTCAGGCTTTGGTATATTTAACCATTCGTTAGCTCGTTCAAGTTGTTTTTCAAGGGAATTACTCGCTGACAAATAAGCGTTAAGGTGCTTTTGCTCTTCTGTACCAACTCTTACATTAGATTTGGTTAATTGAGAACTTATACGTTCTAAAATACTACGGTCGCGAGCAATAGCTCTTCTACGTTCTTCGGGTCCAGCTTCTTCAACACCAAATAAGCGGTTATAAATTTGTTGTGGTTCAGACAGGGCTGGCATAAGTGCGCCATCACGATTTACAGATAAAGTCGCGGGTCTACCTAAACTCCCCGTTCCTCCATTAGCTGATAAAGCCAATGATGAAAAACGTGTTGTACCGTCTATAGCATCGGCAAACACTTGGTCAAAGCTAATAGAGTTTGAATACCCTTTTGATTGATCTGCGCCTGTTAAAAATTGCGCACTACAACTATGCGGTACTATTGATCGTAAATTCGGATGTGAAAATCCAGATAAAACCGACATATTACTACGGTGCGCTTCAAGTGGTTTCAGCGTATTCGTCAGGGTGTAATCGGTACCAGGATTATGTGGAAACCAGTGCCAATCTTTATGGCTTGCATCGCTTTCAGGCGGAAGTGACACACCATTTGGAAAGAAAATAGTCACTATTCTTGCGGGTTTCACTGCCTTAGTTGCCTCTTTTGAATCAAGTACAGAGGCCAATGCTGTATTTTGTATACCCATGAGTGAAGCAATAGATGGCAGTGCCACACCAGCTAACCCTGCTTTTAATAATTTACGTCGAGTAAATACATTTTTAGGTTTCATGTTAACGTCCTATTCAGCTTTTATTACGGGATTAGTGTCTAATATTGTCGAATGTTGACTATTAGATACCGTCAATTCGTTTTGTTCTTGTGTTACCTGAAATGCTTCACTTTGTGTAATGGCTAATACAAGCGCCGAAAATTTATAACCTGACGATCTAAAATGGCTATGAATGATGTCTAGCTCTTGTTCATCACCAATATTAGGGGCTCTTCCTAATGCGTAAGCCATCATGTGCCAAACTAGCGAACGAGTAAATTCGTTTTCACGATCACTATGTAAATAGGTAACGAGTTCTTTAGCATTTTTAATTTTTTCACCTGTAGCCAACACGGTACTACTGTCAATTGGCAAATAAGACTTAGCTGATGTTTCAGGATTGATCACTAAGGCTTTGTCGCGCCATGATCCTATCGCATCAAAATTCTCAAATGGTAATCCCCAAGGATCAATATTAGCGTGGCAAGCAGCACAGGCACTTTGCGAACGATGAAGCTCAATTTTTTGTTTTAATGTTAATGGGCCTAAGTCTGCCGACGGTTCTTCTAAAGGGGGAACTGATGGCGGCGGCGGCGGCGGTGGATCATTTAATAAACGCTCTAATACCCAA